>Ga0181338_1000050_pt1 | contig 36144 bp, 54 predicted proteins | sample Sp13VDMM110SD_FD_122168 | JGI IMG/M metagenome (GOLD analysis project Ga0181338, IMG submission 122168) | Freshwater viral communities from Lake Michigan, USA - Sp13.VD.MM110.S.D | ecosystem: Environmental > Aquatic > Freshwater > Lake | place: USA: Michigan | collected 2013-04-23
CAACAAACATGGCCCTCCAATTGTCCTTTAAATACTGTACATCCTTTCCCGGTTTTGCAATTCTATGCTCCTCAGTAACTCCCAACTCGTTTAACACTTCGTTGTTAAAGCTAATCATTGAAAGCCTGAAGTAATATTTTTTCAACTCTCCGTGTCGGCCTTGGTCTAACATGTTTTGTACTGTTAAGTCCTTACAGTTTCCAAACCCAATTGTTGACTTATGGGTTAATGTTCTCAATAATATTGTCATACCTTTTCTCCTTTAGTTTTTTGGTGATTATGTTTGATAGTTTACTGTGTGAAATTCCAAATACTTCCGCAATTTTATTTAACGATTGGTCCGGGTTCCGTGTCCAAAAATTATACGCGTCCTCGTGTTTTGTTGTTGTATTATGCTCCCGTATTTTTTGCTCGTACTGCAATACCTGTCCACTGTTTTCTATGTAGTCGCGAATAAATGGCCGTGGATCATCCCGCACGGCATCCGTTAGGTTTTCTTTAAACTCCTTTTGTACATGCTCCCCTGTGTAGTCTACTGAGTCAGATACGGCGTTACCGTCCCAACGACGGCGCACAAACCGTATTAACTGGTACATGTGTATGTTTGACTGTATCCATACTTCCGGTCCGTCGTTTTGCCGCCCCAGTATGCACCAGTAAACTGTATAAAAATTATTATTGCTTGTGTTGTCTGCACTTTCCAAATAAATTGGCAATCGCTTTGCCTGAGTGCTTGTTATTGCAATGTCGGTTCGTATCTTCGTTTCCTCGTTCATATCTTTTAGTTTTATTTTTTTTCATTTTTACCGGTACGCCCTCGAATGCGTACCGGTTTTTTTATGCCTCCAAATGTAAACACAAAAAAAGCGCAAAAACAAATGTCTCCCAAATGTTTTGCGCTTTTGCTTTTTAAATATTATTACTCCGTTACGGCCTTCTGCCCAGTATTAACACGGCACCCAATCCCACAATAAGGACCACTAAATAAGTCCAAAAATATTTTTTTAATAAGTCCCAAAAACTTGGGTCCGGGCATTCAGGACACCCCGGGCAATCAATTTTAACCTCTGCCTCCTGGTCAAATTTCACCTGTATGTTTTGCGGTTTTACTTTCACCTTAAACGCCAACTCTCCGGTCGCATTTACTGAGTAATATACGTCCGCCACGCTGTCCGAATAAATTAAAACTCCCTTTCGCTCCTGGATCTTCTGCGGCTTCCCTGGTTCTCTTATCGTATCCCGTATAAAAACGGTATCCGTTGACAACGCGGCCAGGCTGTCGTATTTGTACTTCAGGCTGTCGCAGTTAAATTTTACGTCCACCACGGCCGGTTTGGATTGTACCGTTGTATCCACTGGCACAACCACTTTTGCAGTGATCTGAGACGGCCCCGGCCTTTGACTCCTGCATGACGCCAGTATAAACCCGCAACTCAAAATAAACATTGCGGCCTTTAGTTTGTTGGTTTGTTTTCCCATTATTGAAAATATAATTTTGCTTCCGCAGCTCTCCGGTTTACCAATCCGTTGGTCACTTTCCCGTTTGATTTATTCCACTTCGCAAACTCTTTTGCAATTGCCGGGTCTGACGGATTGTTTAATATGAGTTTTAACAGCGTACTGTCTCCCAAACCTTCCGGTATGTCGTCCTGGTCAATATCTGTCCCCACGTTGTACGCAAATGACAGCACAGCATTAAACATGTTGCGAGTCAATACCACTGTTTTTGTCAAAAACGTAACGTCTCTCTCAAACAGTGATAGGTGCCAGTTAAAAATAACCTCCGCCTCTGCCTGTGTAATTTCTTTGTCCTTCATTGTAACCCGTTTCCCATTGGGGTACATTGTGGAGCCGTACCCAATGGTCGGCACTCCTGCGGTACACAAATACGGTTTTGTACTAAAACCTTCGTATTGCTTAATAAATAATCGTCCTCTATCGTCTGCCTTCATATTTGCTTTCCTCCTTTTCTTTTAACTCTGTCAACTTGCCCAAAATCGCAACCAGTGCCGCCAATCCCAACGGCATTAAGTGCGCAAAGTCTAACGCAAATGTTGTCCAGTCAACGGCTAACCAGGCTGTCGCAACCGCCAATATAAGTGCCGTATAAGTGGCTATCCTGCCCCTTGCTTTTTTTGTCGGTATTGTCATTTTTTTGTATGTTTTCTCATTGATAAAGCGGAGGCAATTATTGCCAATAATATTGACAGCATTTGCATTGCAGGGATGTACGGTATAGCTGCCGCGTACATTTCCTTTACTGCTGAAACGACCGGCAAAAACAAACTGCATGTCGTGAATATCCACGCAAATAAAATTGTTGTTTTCATTGTGCTATTTCCTCCCAACTTTCAATTTTTAAAATCTCGTCCCGGTTGTTACATTTCCACTCTGTAAAATTGTCAAAGCCTATAAACTCCGGGCACTCGTAAGCGTACCCAATAACATAGCCTATTGCTATTATTACCCCTATTTCGTTTAATTCAATTCTCATATTTCAATTCTGTTTTTAGCCATGTAGCAACCAGGGTGCGGCCCGTAACTTATTGGCAAATTAACATATCCAATATATGACCGGTTGGATACGTTTATAGCGTGTAATGTCGAAAAAGAACCGTTGCCCGCCGCAACCGCTACGTCGTCCGATACTACAATATGATTTGTACCCGTTTCTCCTGGTGCAACAAACCCCTTTGCTAAATTTCCCAAATTTAAAAGCGTGTCACGGCTTATAAACGAAAACGAATTTGTTGTATTTGATCCTGTTACTAAAACCCTTTGGCTCTCTGAGAAACCAGGCGCACAAAGTCCCGCATTTACACCCCCAATTGCGGCCACCTGTTTAAAGTCTTTATCCATAATACGAACAGCCCCGCCGGATAGATTGTATAAATATTTGTCGCAACTCCATGCCATACCGTTGGCCGTTGAAAATGGATCGCTTGAAACGCATTGATACATTGACGTTTTTATTACTTGCGCAACATTCACCGCTACCGTCCCCGTGCCGTTCGTTGGCGTTACAATAAATGAATTTATTTGCTTGCAATACTTGTTAAATCCCGGATTAGTTACGCCTAAAAGTCCGCCAACTCCTCCACTCGTAAACATAGAACCGCCGCGCCCGCTTAATCCGTCTTCAGCTAAACGTAACATTGATCCCAACGCCGCCGAACCTGACCGCCTATAAATTATATTATGCACATTGTCGTAAGCCACTTGCCCAATAAATGCGTTTTGGTCAAGTAATAAAGCAGTTGCAATTATTGTGTTAAATGTTGGGCTTTCCGGGTTTGCGTCTATTATTTGCACTGACGACGTACCGGTAAATACCCAAATTGTGTTTGACCTGTCAATAAAAACAACCCCTCCATATCCCAACGCTATTGGGATTGACGCCACAACCGGGTTGACCGTCCACACTCCCGCCCCTACGTAATTTGCCGCCGTTAATAATGACTTGTCAACACAGCAAACATTTGCGCCGGTATCTGTTATGTAAAAGTGCGAACCTATGCCTTTTATCCCGTTGTTTAGGCTTCCGCGTGTCGTTATCTTCTTTTTAAATGGTAGTCCCGGATTCATTTTAAAAGTCTTTTTGATGTACTAAAAATGTCATATTCCCCGTTGGTATGGTTGCGTTTAATTTTGCTCTCAACTTCCACCCTGCCGGCAACGGTATGTAATAATTTTGGTCTCTATCAAATACCCTCCCAACAATAAAACTAATATCTACATTTATTAACGCCAACGGGTCCGGGTTTGCTGCCGAATTTCCGTAATTATTTATGATTGAAGGTATTTTAATTGGCACGTCAACAACTCCGTTGCTCATGTAAATTGTCATGGCTGATGCTCCCGTATTTTCCGACGTTATATTTAATAAATAAACATAACTCCCGTTTGCCCCTGCCGTTGCAATATCCTTTATGGTTGTTGTGTCTGCGGGCTGAAAAACGGTACGTGTGTAAACGTCGTCCTTTAAAAAATACCCTGTTGTGTTCTTAGTCATATTATTGGCAATTAGCTAATTTAAAAAAATAATCATAGTCAAAATTTATCTGTGCCCCTGCAACCGTTTCCGGGATCATTACCGCCCCGTCCTTCCCTCTTAATAATACGTCAACCGTTTGGCCGCTTTTAGGTGTTAAAAACGCTTCTCCGTTTAGCTTAACAATAGAGTTTGGGGCCGTAACGTCTCCGTTGCTTGCCGCCTTTATTGGTATTTGCGACAACTCGCCCCCGTCTGTGTCTTTCAATACCGCTATTGAGTCCGCAACCGGATACTCCCCCGGCCCGCTCTTCTCTGCAATAACTGTATTGTCTGACCTTTTTACGATAACCCGGGTACCTATTGTAATAGTTGACTGTAAAGGCTCGTTTACCGCACTAATAACAACAACCGGTACGTCGTCCTGGTTCACTAACTCAATATTTTTACCGGCTCCGCTATTTATGTTTGTTAAAAATTCGGATTGAAAGGTAACCGTTGCGGGTGCGCATATAAGAGTAACCGGCTCACAACCTATGGCAGACGAAAAAACAACGCGTATTGCAACGCCGGTTGCAACTGCCATCATTTTTAAATACATGCTCTCCTTTGAGAATGTTTGCACCTCTATTTTTTGCGCACGTAATGTTGCCTCAAATGAGTTTGCCAGGTCGTCCATGCTAAAAATAAGTCCGGCCCTTTGGTCTTTGTTTTTGTCGTGCCCGTCCTGACTCCAAAACCCAATTAAACACTCTGTATAAACTATGTTGTCATTGTTTCCCCGCTTGTTTTGTTTAAGTGGGTATAAATGGATCTGCGGCCATGGCTTCCCATAGTCAATAGTTGCGTCGTACTCTCTCCCAAACAGGTAATGCCCGTCAGGATTAACAGTATTGGCAACCAGTTTTATAAGTGCTTCCGCCTGTTCAAGTTTCATATTGCAAATATTTGCAGCCCGTCATTTGCAGGCTTTACGTTTTCATTTGTTGCGTATTTTACACCGTCGTATGTGTATTCCTTTGCGGTCAAATCATTCATTAATTTGATCTGTTTTATTGATATGGTGTTACGCGTGTCCTGAAGTAAAGGGGCTTTGCCTTCTGCCGTCACTTCGTTACTCGTATTGTCAAAATGTACACGCAATCCGCCTTGTGCAATGTGTGAACCATGCCACAATAAAAAAGACTTGTAAGCGTGATAAACCAAATATGGTTTTGCAAACTCTGCCCAAAAGTTTACCAACTCATACACTGCCCAGTTTGTATTTGCATCCGGTGCGGCCTCTCCCTGAATTACTGCGGCAACCGCTTTGTAATACACCTCATTGTACAAAACAACGCTCCCGGAGGTATACACCTGGTCAACCCATGCGTTACCCTGCGCCCCGGTCAATATCAACGCAACAGCATTTGCCATTGCGTCGTAAAGTGTCTTACTTATGGTGTCCCTAAAATTTAACTCGCAACATTGAACAATAAACGGGTTTATCCATTCGTCATTTATGTTGTCTGTCCAACGTGGGACAATAGCCATGTCCGATTTTTCAAATACCAGTTTCATTTTATACCACTGTTACGGTTGCGGTTTGCACTTCTATTGATCCGGCCGCATTTGTTGCTGTTACTTTGCAGTAAACTGAACCTGCAACCGCAACCCATGTTGCTGTTGTTGCAACCTGCACCGCGTTATTATACCATTTATAGGTATACGTTGGGTTGTTTGTAAACGTTTTGGTAACAGAAAGCGTTTGACCTGCTGTTAGTGTCCCCGCAATTACTGCGGTGCCTTCAGGTACGAAGGATCCGCACTTTACGTATGCAGAGTCATTGGCCTGGCCGGTGCTTGTATCAAAATGTAAGTCACAACTAACGTATTTGTTTTCATCTGCTGCGGTTAATACATACGTTGAGGCTGTTTGCCCGTCTATTACCTGCCCGTTTCTCTTCCACTGGTAAATTGTTTCTGTTGGTGTTTCTGATAAGTCGCCTGGATCAACGGTTAATGTCGCACCCATTTGCACCAATCCGGTTATTGCTGCGTGTGTAATAACTCTCAACGCATTTGATCCAACATTACACAAACAGTAAACGGTACCAACGCCAGTAAATGCCAACTCGTTTAAGTTGGTGACACCTGGCAGCTCCTTTGTTGCCCCTGCTGCTAAGTTTAAAGGACTACCCCCGTTTATTGCGTAAGTAATAACGGTTGCGTTTGGGTTCTGAATAGTAACCCCGAATGTACCAAAGCTATCTATTGCAACGCCTATGGTTAAACTTTTTGTAATTTGCATTGTAATTGTTATTGTGGCACCGCTTCCGGGTCCGGGTTTTCAATTTGTTCCGTTTCTTTTGGTTTTAATCCTATCAATGCGCGCTTCTCTTCCTCTGTTAATGACCTTAACAACTCATTTGCAAACACTGGATCTAACGTACTAAGTATATTTAATAGTCTTTTGCGCTTAACCGTCTCCTCTTCCTCCTCCACTGGACCATAACCGCCCAACGCTCTTATCTCTGTGTCCGTCAATTTCTCTAACACAATATCCGGTATGTCATTTACTAACTGTAACTCCCCAATCGTAAAGTCTAATTTTGGGTAAATTGACGTCATGCATTCCGTTATTAACTCTTTGTCCTTTACAACTGAATGCTGCAATGAAACCATGGCATTTTTAAACGACTGACTGTTACCCAAAATTGCGCTGTCTTCGTAACCTGCTAAAATTGGAGGTATACCAAACAATCTGCAAACCTTGCGTCCTATCCGGTCAGTAATTTTTTCCAACCCGTCCAACAATGCGCCCATGTCTAACTGTTGCAAATTTGGGATCTCTTCTTTTGTTGCGGCTGTTAACCACATTAACGCTGCCCTTTTGCCTTCCACTCCTCTAAAACTGCCTAATACCTTGGCAAATTTCCCGGCGGCGGTCAGTCCTGTTTTGGCGTCAACAATAGTGTCGTCCATTTTACCGATTGTGGTTAAAATTGCGGACGGCACAAACCCGTTTAATAAACATTCCAACTCAAATGCAGATAACTGCCCGTCGGTTTTTATATCTTCAATTCCTGAGTAGGCCGGAGGTATTGCGTAATACTCCTCTCCTACTCCTTCGTTAAAGTGATACGCAAACGTGCCCTTTTGCCGGCCATTATTTGCGCGCATTTCCTTTTTTAATAATACCGCCCGGTCCTTTGGTTCCAATCCTGGTATCCATGGATCATAATACACGTTGTAATTTACGTTGTACTGCGCTGTGTTTTTAGTATGGTTGTATAAAAACCGGCCGTCTGTGGTTCTCTCCACTTTGTCAACCGGTATATTGTAAGTCCTCCAAACGGTCCCGTCCGGGTTCAATATAACCCTTACGCATACCGCCTTTAACATAGCAACGTTTTGTGCCATGCTTGCGAGTAACTTGTTAAAAGTCTGTGTTTGGTTGGCTTGCATTTTCGCAACCTTTTCGTCAGTGAAACCGTTGGCCTGAATAAATGACGACCTCATTGTAACGCAATTCCTGGCGGTACCTGAGTCCATTATTGCTAAAACCAATTCGCCCGCCCACTTATTTTCATAAGTGCGCAGGCTCTTGTTTTCTTTTATGACTGCAACTTTACTGACGATATACGCCGCTATGTCTTCAAACAGTTTCAAAATATTCCGCTATTGCTTCAGGTGTTAAATTTTCCTCTATCTCTTCCGGTGTTAATTCAGAAAGCATTAAACAGGCTGCCCCGTTTACGTGTTTTCCTCCCTCAAACTCCGGCCTTAACTTGTACTGTTTTGCGCCGGTCTTTGGTTCGGCTTTCGTTTCTTTTTTCGGTTCTACTTTCTTTGCCATTTCCTGAGAGTTTAAATGTTTACTTATTTTTTGGTGTGCCTCAATGAGTTTACCGCGACAATGCCCGCATACTTCCTCCCCAAATAATTCCAGGCTCTTCGCTTGTATCCATTCGGCGGACGTTTGGTTAAATGGTTTTAACTCCTCGCTATACATTGCTAACCGGCAAAAGGTTTAATATGTCAACTACTTCCGGTATCTCTGTCACAAACGAATACGTTGGTACTCTTTTGCTGTATACTCCCTCCATAATAAATGGCAGTTTCTCCATGCCTTCGGCATTGAGCTGCAAAACATATCCAACCTCTCCCTGTAACTCTGCAATGTCTCCGCCTGCGCCTGACACTGTTTTTAAACCCAGTCTGTCAGTTAGTAAATTGTTTACGTCGTAATTGAAACCGTAAACAACAAAGTCCCCGGCTTCTGTTAGCATTACGCAAAATAAATCGTCACTGAGTAAAAGGTTTTGCAGGTTCTTAATACTGTCCTGAGTGTAGTTAAATAGAACCAGGTTGACAATGTGATTAAACACGTTTACGTTTGGACCTGGCACGGCTTCAAATGATCCGTTATTTTTTAACTGTACCCCCTCAAAATATGCAATCTCACTTAACCCAATTGCTTCGTCTGTTATGAGCAAATACCATGCGTTATGATCTAATGCGCCCTCCGCGTTTCCATACTCAAAGTATGCCGGATTATTGCCGTCCGCAGCGTCTCTAAAATTCGCCTTTTTACCAATCCAAACGCGGGCCGTAACGCCGCCCACTTTACGGACGGCGGCACAGTCCGCTGTTAAATTGGTTAAGGTTAAACATGAAGGATAACCCATATTTTTGTTATGCTGCTAATGCATCCAACTGAGCTTTTACGGTCTCAATTGAGGTTGCGGGTTTATATAAATTTACCATGTCGTACAACGCACCGGACAGGGTAATTGCAACCCCTGTTGTGTCGGCCATTACTGTACCCTCGCCACCGCTTCCGGCAGTTACATTTAAACCCCTTTCCGGGCCTAAGTCTGCGGGATTAAATGGGTTTTGATCTAATCCGTAAGCCTTCAATTGGCCCGCCTCTGTTTCGATAATTACAAAGTATCTATCTCCAATGAGTAAGTCCTGAATTGATTTTTTTTGAGTCTGTGTTTTGTAAAACAACAACAGACTTACGGATTGTGTAAATAGGTTACGATTTTCTGCCGGGGCCACTTCTGAGCCCGCAGTATTTTTGAATTGGATACCCTCAAACGTTGCCAACTTTTTACCCACTCCCAATGTCATGGTTAAAATTTCCCCAGGTGTACCCCAGGTCAATGTTGCAAGGTCCGGTTTTTGTCCGATCCAAACTTTTCCTTTTACGCCTCCAACCTTCTTAACTGCGTCACAATCCGCAGTTAAGTTGGTTAGGGCAAAACATGAACTATACATATTTGTTAGTTGTTGTTAATGTTACGCTGAATAAATTACAAACTCGTAAGCCTTCATAAATGCTGACTCCTGAGTATACGGGGCTTTAATAAACATGTCCTCGCTATCGTTAGCTAAAAAGTCCATTTTTACATTGCCTTCCGGGTTTGTAATGTCGCATCCCCAAATAAGGTTTTGACCAATCCCGGCAATCATAAAGTTTTCAGGTAGTGGCACAAACTCAATACGCACGTTATTGTATTTGTATTGCTCTCCGGTCACGGTAAACACGTCTCTAAACTGTGCATTTACGTTAAATGTGTTAATCATTTGCAAATGCGAGTAAGGCGCAAAAATAATCAACTCCCCGCTTGCAGTTGGTTGTAACAACTGAGGCAATAAAGCCGCGTAAAGTTTACCGTATTCTGTCGCAATGTTGGTTGACGTTGGCGCAACTCCAACCACTTTTTTACGTCTCTTCGTTACCGAATAAGTCATAATTAATTTGGTTAAAATTCCGTCTATTTCGTCAGCACGTGCCGCCAAAATATACGCTTTCTCTGCTGCTCCAATTTCGTTTTGATTGGTTCCGGCCACTGCTGCGGTTGCTGTAACTACCGTTGCGGCTGTTGCTCCGTCCCAAAAACGCACTTGCATTAATTCAGACTCTTTTTTACCGTACAACTCCAAAATCAAACGTTGGTACTCGTCTGAAACTTTAGGGAATGCGGTATTTGCCCCATTCTTTTTGCCCAGTCGCGACAACAACACAGTGTTTGGTGTAAAACGGTCGTAAATCATAAATTGAAACGGCTGTAAAATCTTGTCAGCAAGTGCCAACCCGCCCGCAGCGTCTCCGCTTACTGGTGATGATTTATACGCCTGACTTACACGCGTAACGCTTGACTCAGTTAGGTACATTGATTGGTTAATGTTGTCCATTAATCGTACTAAACCTTTGTCAATGGTTTTGTTTAAAAACAGGATCTCGTTGTGTATTTCCTCCGCAAACTCACCAGTGTATAACATTGGTGCATAAGTTAAGTTGTACGCAACTGCTTTGGGTAATTTAGGGAATGCAATTGACAGTGTGACCATGGCCACTACCGACAATCCAATACACACGTCCGGGTTTGCTCCGGTTGAGGCTGACGCCAGGCTACCAATCGCAACAGCAATAAGGAGTGCGACAAGGTTGTTAAGGATGTTTTTGGTTTTCATTATTGTTCTGTTGTTTGGTTTTCAATTGCTTTTGCTGCTGCTTCGGCTTCCGCCTGTGCTAACAGTTTGTCAAAGCCTTCACGATTAACCCCGTTTTTTGGGTATGCAAATTGCAGCTCGTCCAATCGCGCTTTGATTTTTGGGATAGAGTCGTAAACCTCCCCGGCGTCTCCCGCTTCGCCTTTGGATTTTGGTGTAACTGGTTTTTTACCTTTGCCTGGCAACTCTTCAAACTCTTCCGGCGTTGCGCGGTCAGTGTCTAAAAGGAAATTTGCCAACTCGTCGGTAATTTCTCCGGTATATGTCGCGGCGGTAAATCCAAACGGGGACTTGCTCACGCCTTCTTTTAACTTTGCCATTTCTTATACTCCTTTCGTTGCTGTGCGCAATTGTCTGCGAGTTTCTAAACTGGACTGAGGGGCTGTTTTTTCGCCGCCTTCTCCTCCACCTCCGCCGTTTCCTCCTGGATCCAACATTAGTGTTTTCAATTCGTCGTACTCTTTTTTGATAGCGTTGAGCGTTTTAACTGCGTCGTTTTTGGATGCAAGCATTTTTGCAACCTCTCCCTCTGCTTTTACTTTCGCTTCGTTTGCTGCGTTCAATTCCAGTGTTAAACGGTCAACAGTTGCCTTTAATGCTGTTGCGTCTTCGCCTGGTTCTGCTGCGGCTGCCGCTTCTTTTGGCACAATCTCAGTAATTTTACCGGCAACGGTTGTTACCTTACGGCCGTCTGACAATTCGTATGTTTTGTCCTCTGCCGCAATAGTCATTGCTTCGTCAGTAAATACCGGGTCGTCAACCGCAATGTCTGCGGCTTCGGTTTGCACGTATAGACTGGTGTTATCCGCCAGTGTCAACGCCATGTTTTTAATGGCTTGGGTCACTTTTGTTGCTGCTTTAAACAACAACTCCATACGTAACATCCATGCCTCCATTGCTTTTTTATCCATGATCTCAATATTTGGTTTATGGGCTTTACAAAACGCCAGTGCCTTGCCCACTTTAAGTACACCGCCGTTAATAATTTCTGTTGCAAAACCTAACTCAAAGAAACGGTCCGAAGTCATGGACGCGTCAGTTTTCATTTGCTCCGCTAACTCTTCACGCTTTGCGCCGGTTCTCTCAACGTATACGTCTAAAATTCTGTCCTCTTCTACTCTCAACCGGTCCGATAACGCGGCCAACTTGTCTGAGTCCATACTACCCAACATACATGCGTCAATCCATGGATTATGTATTAACGGAGTTGCATACTTTGAAACCTTGCGGACACTTCCGGCCAAATAAATTACCGTCGCAATGCTTGCACATTCGTATGCAATTGTTGTAATGTTTTTGCCTGAGTTAATCAACTGGTCGTAAATGTCAAATCCGCCGTCAACGTATCCGCCCGGGCTTCTTATTTCAATTACAATCTCGTTGTCGTTGGGGTCCATGGTTGACAAAAACGCCCGCATGTCTGACGCGCTGAAACATTTGGACTCAACGCCCATTGCCTCTAAAAACTCGTCATGCTCTCCAATGTATCCCTCAATGTATAAAACTGCCATTACATAAAAATTTTATTTCACCCTTGTTAAAGTGCCTCGAAATTATTTACATTTGAGACGAGGTATTACAAAAGGTACCCTTTTTAAAATATGCCGTTAAAAAAGCCCTCAGACTTCAGAGTTTTCAAAGTGAATAACACCCCGTCAACTCTTAAAGCAGAGTTTAAAACAGCCTGCCGTAAAAATGATACCTCAATGACTAAGGCAATCCATTCCTTTATGCGGCAGACTGTTGCAGCCTCTAAGACGTCAAAGAAAATTTAACCCAACTCTGACGCCCTAACCGTTTTGTCGTAATCGTTTTGGGCTTTGTTTAAGTCCGTAATTCTCACCACTGGCGCAGGTATATTTTTTACCATTTCTTTTACATTAAACGCATTGTTTACGCTGCTGCTCATGCTTGAAACGGCCGCTCCTCCGTCTGCGTATACTGTGCCGCCTCCGGCCAATGCCATTAAATTTGATTTTGGGTTTACAACCGTTTTGCCTTTTGCTCCTATTGGCTCAACTGTTATTTTTTCCCTGCCCCCTGGATTGTCACCCACAAGCATCATTGTTGGCCCTTTGGTCATAAACTCCCCTCCTCCTGCTGCTGCGCCTCCAATAATATTTTTTGCGGATCCTATTGCAGTAAGTATTTGAGTAAGACCGGCCGCGTACTTTACAAATCCGGCAATACCTCCCGTTAATAAGTTGTCCGGGCTTGGTGCGCTCGTTGTTGCCACTAAGTTACCAATTGCGGTACCTAAGTTTATACCAACATTTGTGAGTGCAATAGCTTTTTGCAACTCCCCTCCTTGCTCTGCTGCTGTTGCAAATGCACTTATCAATTGTTGTGCAGAGTTTGCAACGGCTGTTGCGCTTGCAATGTCTGCCTCGTTGAGTTTTTGTTTCTCCTCAACCTCATTCTTTTTTATTGCTAACTTATTCTGTGCCGCCTCTAACTCCAACGCAGTTGTTGAGTTGCCCCGTTGCTTCTCTAACTCTATTTCCTTTTGTGTCCGGTCCTGCGCTAATTGCAAAACGGCATTGTCAAACTCTGCCTGTTTTGTTTTCCCTGCCTCCAACGCATTGGTTTGTTTTGTTAGTTGCTCATTATACCAGTCCTGTAATGCCTGATCCTCCGCCTCTCTCCTTTTTTTCAGTCCGTCAAAGTATTGTTTTGACTCGTCCGCTTGTGCCTTCTGCCCGTCCGTTATAAATTTCTCCATTTCGTCCTGTTGCTTTTTGGCAAAGTCTGCGGCCTCTTTTAATGCTTTCTCCCGTTTCTCCCTCTCCTGGTCAACCAACTGGTCGCGTCTGTTCTGCAATTTTTCTTGCAGGTTTATGCTATCCGTTTCCAGTTTAGTAATTGCGGCTCTCATTTCCGTAAGGCGTTTAATTTCCTTGCCGTCCAGTTGCCCGGCCTTCGCTTCTATTTCCTCCCGCCCTTCAGCGTTTCGCATTAGTAATTCCAACTCCTTATTTGACAACCCACTTTTTAACGCGTATTGCTCCAATGCAATCCTGTACTCCTCCTCCGCAAGTTTTTTGTTTTGCTCAAAGTTGGCGCGCTCAATGTCTCCGGCCTCTTTAATAAGTTTGAGCCTGGCACTTTCTGAGAGTGTGCGGTTTTTAGACTGAAGTAATAAACGGCCAATTTGTTGCTCCGCTTCTGCATTTAATAATATTTGCGCGGTTTGTTGGTCCTCTAAGTCCTGCAATGCTGCTGTCAATTGAGCTGCTTGTTTTGCGGCGTCAACCATTTCGTTACCCATTCCGTCAAATGAATGTTTAACCGTGTCTGCACCTGCTGCCAATCTATCAAACGAATGCGCTGCCGTGTCTGCGGCTTTGTTCCAGTCTCCTGTTGCAAATTGCCCAATTGCTTTCCATAAATTTAATACCCCTTCAAAGTATCCAATTACTACCTCTAAAGCCCCTTTGCCCAATCCAATTAAACGGTTTGTAAATACATCCACCACGGCACCCAATGCCGCTAACCCTTGCTCCACCTTGTCAACCAATGGGTCAAATTTTTGGAATGCTGCAATGATCCCGGTTACGGCCAATAATAACACGCCAATTGCCGACGCTTTTATTACACCGTCAAACCCACTAAAACCCGCCTTTGTAATGTCAACTCCTTTTTTGGCTTGCTCCAATCCCGCTTTTACCTGGTTCATGTTTACGCCAAATATTTTAAGGTCTCCGGCGGCCGCAACAATCCCCTCCCGGTATTGTCCTATCCCTATTTTTTGCTGTTGGTATGCGTCAACATTGGTCTTTATAAACTTGTTGTTTTTATCAATCTCCGCGTTTAATAATGCCTGCTTTTTCGCTCCCTCTTCCGTGGTTATGTCCAGGCTGTTGCGCTCTTTGGTCAACAGTCTGACGTTGGCCCGGGCTTGGTCAATGCTTTTAATTTCCTTGGTACGCGTAACAATGGAGTCGTCAATTGTTTTGTTTAATCCTTGTTGCTCTTTTTTCAACGCACGAATTGAGGCGGCGTTTTCTGCATACGCAATGCTCCCCTCTTCGGTTGCTGTGTCTAACTCTCCCTGTTTTGCAATAAGCCGGTCCAACTCTTTGCTCAGGTCAACAGAGTCCTTTATTGCTTGCTCCTGGTCAATTTCAAACCTAAAAATTATATCCTCTTCCATTATGTTGATTTTATTAAACGTACTAACTCAACGTCCGTGCTTGCCTGGTCAGAGACAAATTGTTTAACGTCATTCCAATAAAAATACCCTTTAATATGATTGTCTCCACTCATTACGTCAATGTAAATGGGTGCGTTAAATGATAACCCAAACTCAAAGTCAGACGACAATTGCGCAATGTGCAGCGCGTTTAATCGTATTGGTATGGTAAATATCCTTTGGTCTTTTATAATGTCCCCTGCCTCACTATAACGCCCCGGTATTATTGACGTATCAAACCTCAACTCCTCAAACCTGTACTGTGCATTTGTTGACAATGGAGGCATAAGAGACGACGACAATATTATTGACGCGTCAATTGTTATGGTCGCAATACGTGGAATGGATTTTTTGCGCGGTGCCCTTATGTTTATAATTGCCAGGTCCGGGTTACTTCCTAAGAAAAACACCGGCGCAAACTTACTCTCGTATACATTTGTCTCCTCCGGCAATGATCCTTTGTTTATTTCAATATACCCGTCTCCATAAAACGCCGTGCCCTCTGCGTCTTCTGCATTCCTAAACCAATTTTTCTTTGCATAATCCCCAAATGAGTAATTTATTTTAACAGGTTTCGACGTGTCAATAAACTTGCTCATGTCTATTGCCTTCGGCGTGTTTACGTACAAGTCCGAAAACTTGTTAAGTGTTATTGTTTTTGTGTAAATGTCACTCGTTGCAATAATTCCAAACCGGTTAAACACTTCTGTTAAAAAGTCTTTTTGCTTTACCCCTTCAGGTACCGCCTGACTCATAATTACATTTGCACCAGGAAACGTTTGACTAAATGCGTCATAATCCCGCGACGCTAAAATATCAAGGTTTGCGCTCATGGTGTCTATTTGATCCGTAAAAAACAAACCTCCTGCCACAAATTGAATAACGCAACCCTGGCCCGCTTCAATTACTGGCGTGAAAAAATCAAAATTTATTGTTTGTGTCCCTGGTACTATTGTCAAAACCTGTGACCAAATCATTGCCAACGTGCCCGTTTTTAAAACAAACATTTCCAACGTCCTATTTGCCGGTGCGCTTAGTGTTAACGTAACCTCTGCCCTGAAAAAATAACCGCCTCCCTGTACTGGTGTAAACTTTCCAACTCCTGAACCGCCAACCGTTACCATGTGCAAACTATCCGCAACCGGAGTGCCCATGCCTAACGCGCTTGTTGCCTCTGCCCCGTCTATCAAAACAACTCCCGCCAAATCTAATGCGCAATCATCCACAACCGTTAACGGGTTGTCATAACTTGCAGGCGTAAACATCCTCATGTTTGTAAACGGCAAAACTGTTTTTAAAAACAATGGATCCGTCAACAACGTTCCTTTTACCGTCCACCCAATTGACGACACAATTTTTGATAAATAGTACGGAAAATAAATACACGGGTAAAAATCGAATATACTGTACGGGTCTCCCGGGTTTGCAATGGCTCCATAATTACAATTTGCATAAACAAACCCTGCCGTGTGGTCGTTTTGCCTATTGCCGTTAACAACTACATTTGAAAACGTATGTGATATGTCCGTATAATCCAACTCACTTAACAGTTTGTCACCAACCAGGCTAAACCACTCTGAGTTTCCCGATAAAATATTTATGTTTATTACGTCCGTAATGTCAATCAATTCCACAAACCCGGTATTGTATAGCGCGCCGTTGTCAAATAGTTCCGCCTTTGCTGCTGTGGCGTTAAATTCGGACGCGCTTGTTACCTGGTTAATGTTTCCAACAATCAAAAGATTTTTTTGCGTTAACGGCAGCTCAATTTTATTTGTACGCGCACCTGACCGGGTTTTTATATCCTGCATTTTATTGGCAGCAACGGACAACGCTATTACTGTCCGGCTGTCAATGTCTGCCCTGGTTCCGTTTATGTATAATTCCTTCATACCTTTATTGATTTTGGATTAACTCAGGTATTGCATAATTGAATTTAAACGCAAACGTGTAAAAACGGTCCGTGGTCTTCCTGTTATAAAATGATCCTGGCACAATTAAAATAGCCTGGTAACTTGTTGTATCCGATATGTCACCACATACCCACGCCTGTATACTGTTTTTAAGGCTCCTTAGTGTCGTTAAGTGTTCGACCGGTATGTTTTCCTGTACTATGTCTATTGCGTCCGATATGCGGCCCCGTGTAAAGTATCTGCGCTCCCTTGCTGAGTTGTCCCATGTTTCCCCGTCTTCCTGGTCCGTGGTGTACTCTTTTGGTTGGTTGAATACATACGACTGCCTGCCGCCTTCTTTGTTTACCCAAACAATGCCCAACGGCTCTTTTGGGCATTCTGTAAAGTTTAAGTGCGTTGGGTTTCCGCATGTGGCAATGGTAATGTTTATTGTTATTTTAACCCCTTCGTTGTACTCCAACTCAACCGCTCCGCTCTCTGCTTCGTCTGTTGTAACAGTTAAAAGCCCCGTTGGACTTACTGTTACCCCTATGACCGGCACAATTAACGCCCAATCTGTATACGTTTCCCCTGTGTTAAATTGCAACTGTTGTGTTTGCTCTGTGCCTCCCAATCCGCAAAACGTAAACGAAGACTCCAAAAGTTTTTTCTCACAGTCAATCATTGCAAATCTTACGGCAAACGTTTCCGTGATCTCTCCAACAATATACTGTACGGTTATGGTATAAATACCAACTGGCAAATCATTACTGGCAACCGTTATCTGTCCGGCTCCGTCAATCGTTGCGCCTATTGAGTCCGCAATAATGGTAAACCCTGTTGCTCCACCAGGATAAACCAACCCGTCAATTACAAATATTTCCGGCGGGTTTGCTTCGTTTGATTTACAAATTTTTTCCATTATGCCAATACTGTTATAATTTTATTACCTACTATCTGCGAAAACATTGACTGACTACCATTAAACGTTTCCATTGGCCCAACCCTCAACGCTGTTGTTACTGGCGGGTTTACCAACGTTGAATACGCACTATTTAAAACCCCTTTTAATTCAAACTCCGCGCCGTCATACAACAGCGTTAAACGGTATTGTATGTATAACTCCTTGTCGTTTGTCTCCCCTTCTGATATATTGGGCGGCACCCCTATGTTTTGAAACGCTTTTTGTATGTACCCTTGGACGTCAAACGTGTACTTGCCGTCCCTGTATATTGCGTAAAACATACCAAACGTTGTAAACGACTCTCCCAAACTCAACCTGGCTGTCTCAATCCGTATTTTCATTGGCTGCTCAAATAATACGTAAACAGGACGCGACGAAAGCCCGGCCGTTAACGGTATGTCCGTCCGCACCTCTGATCCAACAATCTGCGTAACCTGCCCAACAACCACCTGCGTACCATTAAAAAAACTAATGTAATTAGCCAGTCCGAAGTTTACCACTCCGGCACCTGCTGTAATCCTTGCCAATCCCCCAACGGATGTAATTACATAACTGCCCTTGTGGTCTCCCATTCTAAAGGCAAATATATTAGGCTCGTATGCCGACACCCATAGGTTTGGCCATTGCAATATATCAATCATTTATGCTCTCATTTTACTTGGTACTCCATTTAAAAACATACTCTTAACCATGGTTAGGTATGCAAACTTTAACGCCTCCTCAATCTCAATCAACAGATTGGTGTTTATTACGTCGGCAAATAAACCGGAGTCATTGCCCCCGTATTTTTGGTAAATGGTTGTCCCATTCCTTGCAATTGCCCTTGCAATCAAAAACGCCAGGCTCTCCCGGCTTATTCCGTCATACGATACAATCCCCTTTGCGTCTATCCATTGGAGTATTGCAGATATTGGCGGCGCGCCTCCCGGCTTTCTCCCCTTCTGTAAAAATGCCTCATAGCCCAATGCGTAAATCGTTAACGAGTTATCCGTAACCTCGTACCGTATTGAGTTAACGAGGTTGTGCGTTGCTACACTTGGACCGTACCCGGTCAGGTCTTTTGTGAGAATTGCATTTTTGCACTCCTCAACCAACCGCGCCCCAAATTGTTCCAACGCTTCCCTGGTTCCTATGTGCGGTACAATCATTGGTTACTTTTTTAAGTCAGCGTTTAATTTTTTTACCTGTGTTAAATCCTTCTGAAAACCGCGCTCATCCTTCCGGGCCAGTAATTCAGTATAAATATTTATCAATGGTGTTTTCTCGTACTTCTTAATTGCCTCCTCTGACGGATCCCCGCCGGTAAACATGCGCACCACATTGTAAATACCGTATTTATTGAACCGGTTAACGCCTGCCGCTTGCTCCTCAATGTCAACCTCCGTCTCTCCTAATGCCTTAAACGTTTCACAAAACGCATTGATCTGAGTTAACATTAACGCAGCAACCCCAAATACTTCCGTACATGCTTTGGCCCCAACCTTCATATCAAAATACACGTCCAACATTTCCGTTGTCCCTGCAAAGGGGCTTTGCGGTGCCTTGCATAGTGCTATTTTCGTATGCTCAAACCTTATCCAATGGTCGTGCTGTATGTCGTACTCTTTGGTCCTGCCTTCGCTTAACTCTAACGCCCGGTCCTCAATCGCTTTCCTCACATCCTTTGGCATGTATCCGGCGTAATCAATGTCCATTGGGTTAAAAATAAACCCGGACACCGTGTTTACGTAATGTAAAAACTCAATGTTGTTGAGTAATATATTTATATCAACGCCAGTGTATGCGGCCAATTGCTCAGTCCTGTTGGCGTATGGTCTTTGTAACATAACAAACTGATCCCACGTAAAATCCCTCCAACTGTTTGGAATGTGTACGCGCTTCTCTGCGCCTGTAATTGTTTTGTACTTAACTGTTAACATTGTTTTGCAAATTTATTTGTTATGAATGGGCACGAATTAAAACGTACCTTTTAAAATGCGCCTCCTACTCCCGTACTTCTCTCAACTAAAAACCGCATTGCCGCATACCTTGCCGCGTCAAGTGCATGGTTAAAGTCGTCAATTGGTTTCTTAGTGTATTTGCCGTCCCTGTCCTTCTCCCAACAGTACTTACGCAACTCTGATATGATGTTTACAGACCTGGCCGTTACCAATATTTTAACCCCTTGCAATAATTGTATCCCGTATTTTAACGAGTCCGCCCCCTTCTCAACTCCAATAACATCCATGCCCAGTAATTGCAACTCCCGTATTGTTTTTGGCTCTGCACTATCTGCGGATGTTTGCCCCGGGTTGCTTTTTGTTTGGTTGTAAATCTGTGCATTTACTAAACCGGTTTGATATAACAACTCGTCCAATACAACACAATCGTTGTACTTGTAAAATGCAACCTGTGCCGTGGGATCTGACGTAAACCCAAAGTCCATACCGTTACCCAGTAACCTGGCCTCCTTTGGTATGTTGTCAATAATTTCCCAATCCGTGTACACTGCACCCTGTAACGTTCCAATCTCTCCGTCAATGTAAACCCTGCACCAGTTGCGCCAGTACTCTGACTTTATGTTTGAGGGGTCCGCATGGTCCCCGTCCGGGTCGTAAAACGCCTTACTCAGTTTAATGTGCAGCTCACTTAAAATATTGTCCGGCAGGCATTCGTTGTCCGTGTACTTCAGTAACAAAAACTCTGAGTCCTCCGGGTTGCTTAATATTTCAGTGTGTGCCCAAAACTCTGACGTTGGGTTAAAGTCAATGTAAATAAAATCAACTGTCCGTATAATCAACGCGTCCGCTATCTCATACGAAATATACGGAGCCTCATTGATAAATAATACGTCACGCTTTCCGGCCTGTTGTGCTTTACCCACTGAGTCAAACGCCGAAAACTCAATACGAGTCCCTGAGTGAAAAGTATAATGTAATTCGGTTGCATTCCACCGTGCATCATTCCACCGGCCACTGTCCCGCATCATATTTTTAAAGTCCTTTATTGCTCCCTTACGCAATGACGGTATGGTTTGCGCTGTGACTGTTACCAGTTTGTTTTTATTCTTTGTGGCATAGTCAGCAAGGACCGGCAATATGCCGTATGTTTTACCTGCCCAGGTTCCACCCTGTACAACGCGCTTCCGTTTGGTCATGCGCCGGAGTTTCCGTATTGCTGTTGTCTGTATAAATGCCATTAAAATTGAGTCCCGTTGTATTCCTGTTGAGTCCTTAAAAATGGGTCGTCCGTATTTCCGGTCCTTCTTATCTCTGAGGCATAGACACTACAAAGCCCCTTGTATGGCCTTTTGCTCCAACGCCTTGCTCTGCCCCTGTAATATGTCATTTGTCTAACTGTCCTCATACTTCCCAAAATATATCATTATACATACCAACAACTATTGTATCCCGGGCCAATAGCCGTGCCCTTTGAAAATGTACGGTCCGGTTTTGCAATGGTGTAAAATCCCTCATTATTGACAATAAGTTACACCCTGTAATTTTTGATCCAATTATAAACGCAACCTTTGGTTTACTCATGTTGTTTCTCCCGCCTTGTATTAAGTGGTCCTAAAAATAATGCTGCACAGAATATAAACACCGCAGCAACATGCGCCTCCATTCCTAATAATGGCTCAATGGCCCAACATACTAACCATAACAGTAAAAATAATACTGCTTGTACTGCTAATATTTTAAACGCTTTTAATGGTCTCATGGCTTTACTATTGAGTCGTATTGATCCAGTGGAATAATATAATACTTGTTTAACTCGTAACTTATGTTTGAGTAAACCGTTGCCCTGTTGCGTCCTTGTGATCCGTCAGGCATGTATACCACTGCGCCACGCATTCCGTAAACAAACTTATAACCGCGTACACTTGAAAACTCCACACTTGTAAATATGTGCGCGCTGTCTTCGTCCGGTCCTTGGTCTTTTGGTTTACTGCATCCGCATACTACTGCAATGACTGTTGCCCAAAACAGAAACACAAACACCCACAAAAAAAATTGCTCCTTTCTGTTTGGTCTAAGGTCCGGGGCTTCCCCCTCAACCTCCCTGTTTGATACTGCAACCATGGCCGCACCCTTCGCCGCCTCTTCCGTTTCCCAATACTCATGCGCACAACCTCCGTTGTAAATAACATCATACCGGCCGTGTGTGCCTGGCTTTCCCATTTCAACAGCAAACCCGTGCCAATTATTTTGGGCCGGGTTAAAGTGAGCTGCAACTACAATTTTACTTTTCATTTTATACCTCCTATTAATAGTGATTTACTGTTACTTCATAACCAAATTTAAACTCTCCCAAATCTTTGGGCGTGTCAAACGTTACGGTCATTGTGATAATACGCACCGCTTCCGGCGTGTTAAACTTATACCATGCCTCCATAAATCCCGGTCTCTCTGTGTCTCTTATTACGGATATGTTTGCAAGTATCCACGCCTCCGAATGGTCAATAAAACCCTTTGCCGTTAGTGCGTCATAAAATAATTGGTCCTGCGCTTTAACAACCTTGCGCATGTGATCCCCAATAATATCCTCAACCATGCTGCCGCGCTCGTTGTGCTTTGCTTTTAAATAAGTATCCAACCCAATTACTCCCGGGCTGTGTGCTAACTTACATTCCGGCCCTCTTAGTTCCGGCAATCCTTCGCACCCCTTTGTAACCCTTGCGGCCGGTGGCGGTAATATTTCCTCCCGTTTAATTGTTGGATACGGTTTGTGGTGTATCATTTTTATCCTCCTTAAATTTTTTAATCGTACATCTTGCTGCGGCTTTCCTTCCGTCTGCATTCATTGTTGCCGTAAGCCATTCGACGCCAACCCTTGTAATACTGTCCCTCCTTATTGGCTTAGTGTCAAAAAACATTGTTGCGAAAACCTGGCAAGTCTTACGGCATCCCAATAATACAACAGCCTTATACCAACCCGGACCACTTGACGACCTGGCCGCTATAACCTTAAACTCTTCTGTGCTGTCAATCATTTTTTCGCCTCCTCTCTTATGGTCCGATATTCTAAAACTGTATACCTGCGCGACTGTCCCGCCCTGCTGTAATGTGTTTTCGTTATTCTCTCAACCTCCTGCACTTGTTTGTAACACTCCAACCAAACAACAACGTAACTGTCGTGTATCCTGTGTGGTGTCCATGCAAAACGTTTCCGGGTTCTGCGTTGCCCCTCTTTTAATTGTTTATCTTCCCATTTCATTTTTTATCTGTGTTGTTGCACCCGCACCCGGGTTGGTTTAATTGCCTTGGTTGTATACTTGTTGTTGCGGCCTTTTACGCTTCCGTATCCTATTGTCGTCCTCAATTCCTTTTGCTCCTCTTCGTATGCGTCATACGGCCGCTCACATGCTTTTAAAATCAACTCCTTTAAATCCGGCATTGGTAATGTTGCCTCCTGGATCTTCTTTGCCATGTCTTCCATTTCCTCCGTAAACAATGTTTGATACATTCCAAACGCCTGCATTGCCTTTATAAAGTCGTCACGCTTTGGAGCCGGTAAAAATAAAACAATCTCTCCCTTGAATTGGTCCGGCGGTATCCGGTCAATGAGTTGTTTGTTTGGACGCATGGTTAAACTGGCCTCCTGCATAACCTCAACCCTGGCCGGTAATGGTTGCAACTCCTCAACCAATTGTTTGACTGCGGCCATTATCTCATGCGACTGCGCAATTGATATATCCAACCCGCTTATAAATATTTTTACCTCGTTCATTTCCGGCGTTTCTTTTTAGGCGGTGTATAATTCGTTGGTTTGCGTCTGTGCTTTGTAAACTCGTCGTCAATGTTAAACCCGGCCGTCACTGTTACCCTAACACGTTTTCCGCTTGGTAACGTCTTCTCTATTGTGTTTTGCATATCTTAATTTGTTAACCCCTCAATGTTTATAGCCCCTTAAAAGCCCCTTTAGTGTCTCAATTAAGAGGCAATACTATTATGACTTTGTAATAATCCGGGGACAAAAAGTGCCCTGTATTGTTGCTCCACATTTCAATTGTTACCTGTTGGTGGCAGTAAAACCCCGGCGCGTGTAGCGTGTACACATCCCCGGAGTATCCGCGCAGTTTCTCCAACCTCTTCAGGCGGTCGCGCTCATGGTTTAAATAATCTTCCCAACCCATAACACTAATCAAAAAACGGTTGCTCAATGTGTGTCCGCTCCACCTTATCCGCAATACCTGCAACCCTTGCCGTGAATGCAGGATTAAAAAAACTTAGTGATCCGCCAATAATAAAACGCTCCTGTATTTCGTCCTCTATGCGCGTACAGATAGTCAAAAATTCAGGGTACAGCGCACTGTTGTTGTCAAAATACTGGTGGATTATTCCATGTGTAGGATATACAAAACGCTTGAAACCTTGCATGGTGTATGGCAATATCTGCGCGTCGGTCTTCCTGTCTCCGTCCTTGCCCACGTACTGTACGCGTTTCCATTCCTGGTTTTGCTCTGTCTGCACATAGGTTTTGTATCTCTCCCAAAGTACGCCTAACTCTTCCGGTCCGCTCAAATTACGTGGTGCCCCTGCGTTGCTTTTTTCCGGTTCTGTTTTTGCCTCCGGCTTTTTTAATTCAATTGGCGGGTGGTTCGACTTTCCGGTTGACGAGTTGTTTTTATACTGGATCTCAATTACGCCCTCCGCTTGCAACCTGAGTAAATCCGCGTCCGTTAAATAGTCGCAACAGTCCCCAACCTCTCCGTAATACTTGCCCTGTTGGTAAACTAAATCGTGTCTGCGGTTTTTAATTGGGTAACTGGTGTCCAAATCAACGCGCGTGTTTTTGCTGACCGGGTAAACAAAACTCCCTTTGTTTTTTTGTATGGCTTTTAGTTGACGTATGCCCAACATAACCGCCGGTCTCTTCGTTTCCTTACGCACCACGGCCCGCGCCGGTTTTTTCTTTACCGGTACGGGCTTCTTTGGTGCTGCTTTCTTTTTAGTGAGCTGCGGTTTTACTGCTGCCTTTTTTGCGGCCGGTTTCTTTTTGAGTTGGGTTTTCTTGGTTGCCATGTTTCAAATGTAACAAAAAGGTACTTATTTTTTCACGTCGTTAATTTCTTTTATCAACTCCGCGCTGCGTCCTTCTATTTCCTGCAATGCTAAATGTGCTTTGCGCCTAAACTTGTTAAACGCCTCCGTATTATGCTCTGCGTGCGCGTGTCCCATTCCTACAACGTAAACGTAAAAGTCGTGCCCACGTCCAAATAAAATGTTGTCTTTTGGCGTTCCGTCGTTGTATCTTGGTATTATTTCGCATTGGTTCCCGCATGCACATGTAACCCAACTCCCTGCCATTACTCCCGCCTCCTGCATCTCTGTTAATGTATGCTGTACTATTTCCTTATTCAAAAAACTATTCCAGTCAAATGCGGGCGCGCCTTTACTTTTTGCGTATGTTATTTGGTCCATGGTGTTTTACATTTTAGTGATTGACAAACAAACGTAACCAGGTCTCAACCCCTCCGGAAAGTCTAACACATGGTCAACCCTTACAAATACATCCGCACCCGTGTAAACCCCTGCCCCAATCCTTCTGCTAAACTCTCTTAAATGCAAAATTTGCCCAACCTTAAACTGGCGGTCGTTGTTGCGTATCTCGCAACTCTTTTTGCCTAACACAACATCCCTGAAGTGCTGCGGATCTGTTTTTAACTCGTGTACTGTTACCGTTTCCTGTGGCGTACTCCGGCCCTCTTTTGTTTTGTTCATATCGTTTCAATTATTTTGCCCCTTATTGGTAAACGCCCAACGTCTTCCAGGTTAACAGGTGCATGGTTAAATATCCAACGGCGGGCCACTGGTGTAAAATTACCCTCAACGTGTATCCCTATCAACTCCCCGCTCTCAAATGAGTATACAATTTCCCCGTCCAATCCCGGTGCGGTTAACTTGTGTGTCTCTATTCCTTCAGGCATATTAAATTATTGTACCCGGATCTGTGTTTATTTCCGGCCGTTCCTCTTCCACGTTTTCCGTTGTAACGTTTCCGTATATTACATCCTCCATGGCCTTCATAAATACCGGGATCAATCCCCTGTTTTTATTTAGTAACCCTGAAACCATTACACATATTTCCCCGTTTGTCCCGTAAATATTGCCCGTTAATATATCCGCTTGTTTCATTGACAAAGCCAATACCGGTACCTCTTTTTTTACCATTTGTTTTGCAACGTCGGCCAATAAGTCCGTCAACTCTTCTTTTGTTAAATTTGATATGTCCATTTGTTTTAATGATTAAACACCGGGCGCATTTCGTCCCGGTGTTATGTGATAAATTATTAACTTAAAAACGGTGCAACCTCCCAGTCTTCCGCTAACTGGTCCTCATGTGATATGCCCCAGTTTACCACAACCTCCCCGCCACTTTTTGCGCATAGTACTGGTAATTTTGTTTCACATCCTGCAACGCCTGACCGAAAGCATACAACCGGTATGCCGTTAATTTCCTCTGCTGTTGGTTGTGCCTCAACGTCTCGTAACCCGGGTTCCATGTATACAACAAATTGTTTATTCCACGCCGCCCGCCTTACTGCCTTTCCCGCTTTCGCCTGGTCCATTGCTGCGCCAATATTTAACCCTGTACTCGTCTCCGGCCCTTTACGGTGTACCCGTGCGCTGTCGTCAATCTCTGCCGCCGGAGCTGCTGCCGGTTCCTGTTCTGTGTTTCGCATTGCTTTTACTTTCGCTAACTCCTCGTCATGGTATTTATTAATGCTTTCCACTGAGTCCTTAAACACCTCTGCCATTTCTTTTACAATGTTTTCCCATTGGCGTACATCTGCCTCCGCTTTAAATGCTGCTGCGTATGGATTAAAACCGTCAACGTATCTGTGTGGTTGTTGTGGCGGGTTTCTCATTTTTGGCACGTCAAACCCGCGCGCGTGTTCTGCTTTTATTGCCTCCTCCAATTGCGCTACCGCCTCGCGGTTGCCATTAAAGAACACACGGCAGTTTTTTGGTAATCTCGTGATCCTGTACGCCAACTCATTTAACATTTTTATTGTCAACGGCTCTGTTGCTGTGTGGTGTAACTCAACAACTAACCGGTGCATTTTTCCCGGGTTGTTTTTGCAATCCGCGTGAGCCGCCAACAATGCTGTTGTTAGTCCCTTTAACGCTTCCGTGTTTTGCAACTTTGTTTTAAATTGTTCTGCTGCCGCTTTTTTGCGCTCCTCTTCCTTGTTTCTCTCGTGTGTCTTTTGATCTCTCCATACATTCATAATGCCCGTCACGAATGGAGCCAAAACGCCCAATCCAATGATAATTGAAATAAATAAAAGTACTGTTTCCATTTTTGTTTTTATTAAGTTGTTGTTAAATGTTTGTCCTTTTAAAACGGTAGGTCGTCCGTGTTTTGTTCTGTGGTCAATGGTCCAGTAAACTTATAATGCCGGTCCTCTGCCCAATACTTTTCACTGTTTTTGGTCCTGGTTATAACCTGTATGTTTCCGTCTGCATACCCTAAATGGGTTTCCTTACGGTCAACTGTTAAACTCTTCCCCAATAGTCCGGTCTTTTTAAAAAAGTTCGGCGTTGCTTTTAACACTTCGTCCAGGTGTTCAAAGGTTAGAGTAAATATTATGCCCCGCTTTTTTGCGGACCATTTTAGGTGCTGATAATAATTACGGGCCGGGTGCTTTTTTCGGTACTCCTGCATAATGTGTTTGGCGCACTTCTTATGCAAATACTTTCCTTTCCGTTTCTTTTTGTTTCTGCAAAACGGCTCCTCACATATTTTACCCGTTGATCCCTTCATTGTAATTTTCTCCTAATATATTTAACTCCGTTACTGATATTTAACCAGTCGTATAAATGCTTTTTGTTGTAAACAAACTCCCTGTCCTGCCCGTGCTGTATACAGTACTTTGACAACTTCAAATAACCGTACTCGTCAGGGTATAGTTTAAACGTGTAAATGTTTCCTGCGTTCCATTGCTCGTATGCCTTGGTCTTAAAATCAATATTACGGAGGAGGTATTTTATTACCTCCTCGTTTGAATATGAGCCGGCGCAGTTCATGCGGATTAAAACAAAGTACCTGCCTCCACTTTCTTTGTACCACTCTGTTGTAACCTGGTTCGGATTGTCGAACATGTCCCCCACTTTTGTAATGAGTTGAAAGGGGAATTTTAACGACCAAATAGAAAGCATTTGCAATGCGTGTGAGTCGTTACGTTTCACAACTACCCCCTTACTTTTTTATTTTCGTAAGGTGCGCGCGGTTGGCTTCGTCTGCTGCGTGTTTTGTGATATTGTTAATGTACGGCATTGACTCCCGCAATTTTACAATGGTGCCAACTGCGTTGAAAAATACAGCAATGACCATGGGCAGCATACACACAGTTGCCAGTATGTATTTAATGTGCGGAGTCCTTGCGTAATCTGTGAGCAATACCCATACAACAAACCCATACGCGGCCGTTGTGAGTGCGCGCATAACTACAACTGTAATTACTTTGCGAATGATTGTTTTTTTAACTGTTTTGTCTTCCATGGTTTAAAATTTATGTTGTTTGTTTTGGTTAGTTGTTTCTCATAAAATTATTTAATCTTCGGTACTTCGCTGCCGCCTCTATTAACTCCTCCCGGTCCCACTTATACCGGCGCGTTGCCTCTCCCCTCTCTTCCAATATTGTTACGTACTCGCTGCCGTGTCTCTCAATTAGTCCCTTTCTAAATCCTTCCTTGTTTCCGTCCAGGTCTATGTTGCACCGCTTGCACTGCTTATGTATGTTCATATCGTCCAACATTACGCCGCTATGCGTTTCCGCTTTCAAATAATGCCCTCCGTGCCAGTATCCAGGCTCCTGGTATGTTGTTGGGCAACTTATACAACCATGCTCCGCATCCCTCCGCCTTGCATATTCCTGTGCCTCTCTTTTCGCCTTTGCCTTCAGGTCCGGCAGTGATACGTTGCGTATGTCGAAATTTGCTTTTAACACGTCCACCGTGTCCGATAAATCAACGCGCATTTTGCCGACCTTCTTTTTTTCTTTTACAATATCCTGGCAGCGTTTGGAGCATGTCGTTTGCAGTGAATTGTATTGAGTAAATGTACGTCCGCAGTCTTCATTTGCGCACTCCTGTTGTCCTGGTTCTCTTCTCATTTTGTTAATGCAATTTTTGCCACGCGGCTGTTGGTTTTATGTTTAACTGCGCCCACTCAACCAGTGAATAAGTGCAGGCAATCCGTTTTATAAATGAAGTCTCAACGCTTGTGTCCTTCAGGTTTTCAAACTCAATATTTAACTCCCGCATCCGCGTAATGTCTCTGCATATTTTGCGCTCGTCCTGGATCTCAACAAAACGCATCTGCCGCGCATTGTGTAAGTACCGTTGGTAATGGTCCGCCGGTATCAATCCTTTTTTTACCATTATATCATACGATCCGTTGCCCCAGTTATTTATAACTCCCTTGCCTCCGTCGTACTCTTTTAAAATTGCGGCCGGTGTCCCCTCTTCAATTTTCTGCGCTTGCTCTTCTGAAATTGTTGGCAATACATAAGCCTGCACAACTTTTTTGGGTACGCGTTTTAATGCCTCCTGCCGCGCGTTGCTGACTCTGTAATTGTTTAACCAGTCATTCATTGCAACAATACTTATACCCATGTAAGGACCGTAAGTTTTACGGACGCCCAGGGCAAACGCTTCCTCCACTTCCTCAAAACATAAATCTTTGTGGTACCGGTTTAAATCCCTTGTCATTCCGTCGGTCAGGTCGTCCAATTTGTTTGGCTCGTCTACCAATGCAGAATAAAACCCGGCGTCTCCGTATGTTTTATGTATTAAAATTTTAACCTTCGCCCGCAACTCTACCACGTAATACGTTGCAATTTTTTTGCCGGATAAAAGTTTATTTTGTCTGTCCTTTTCGTCCATGACTATACTAATTTTTGAAATTGTGTGTACTTCCCTGCGCTGCTGTGTTTCTCATACCCCTTGCTCTTTTTGGCCCATGTTGCCAGTCGTCCCGGCAAACTCCAAAATGTATGTTGCTCCCGCATAAACTTTGTCCTGGACTTATTCGGTGCGGACCAATACGCGTAAAACTCGTCTAACATTTCCTGTCCGTATTTTTCAATGTATGGAGTCAGTGTTTGTTTAAACTCCTGCATGCGGTCCAACATTGCAACCTCTTTGTCTTCCGCTTTTTTTGCGCTTCGGTTTGGGTTTCCTGGCTCTTCCGGTTTTGGCTTCTCTTCCTCCGGCTTTACAACAACCTTTTTTTCTGCTTTCTTTGGTGCTTCAGGTGCTTGTATTACAACTTCCCTTTTGTCCTCCGTGTAACTTACTCTCTGTGCATTAGTCAGTTTTAAACTTTCGTCAATCAATCCCAACCCCCGCAGCTCAATAATAATATTTTTGTGCGCCGGGTTCGTTGCTGTCAATCCTTTTGGGTATTGATGTATAATGAAGTCTCTGAAAAAATAACGGCCTCCTGGCAATGGTAACGCCTTGCCTGTTTTAACAAAGTCTGTAATAAAATCGTCCTCCGTAAAAACTTGATCCAGGTACGCGGACGCAATTTTTGTATCCAGTGTCCAAATGCCTGCGTTTGTACACTCGCAAATAACATACACGTAAAACAGTTTTGACACGACCGTTAACGACCGGACAAACGGAGCCTTGAAAAATGTTGAGTCAATGTTTCTGTTTGGCATAACACCGTTTTTTATTTGTGTTTAGTTAGGTACTTGTGTCTGACTAACTCATTATCCGCAAACTCTTTTATTGCTTGCTTAACCTTCGGCGCAATGGCTTTTAATACGCGTATCCCTACAACCTTTGTCTCCTCTTTTTTGTGCGCTCCTGCCCGGTCTCTCTTCCCTCCGCTTCCCGGTTTCCTTTTGCTTGTTGGTAATCTCTTTTTTGCTGTCATGCCTTTACTGGTTTTTGTGTGGATGCCACACCTATTGTAATTTGTTTCTCCCGCATTTCGTTTAACTGGCCCTGCGTTGCCTTGTTGCGTTCTGCCATAACTTTACGCCAGTGGTCCCACTCTATCCCGGGGTAATTTTCGCCTTTTATATCTGTTTTCATACGCTTTTTTTTGCTTTTTACGTAAAGGGGCGGGCCATAAATCCGCCCCTATTACTAACCTATGAAACTGACCGCGCGCCCCTTCTCACTTAGACGCACGGGCAGCCGCTTTTTTACCTTCCCATTGTCCCCAACGTTGTATACAACCCGGTTACTTTTGTAAATATTTCGCGCAACTGGTCGCAATATACACCCTCAAACGTTTGCTCGTTGCTTATTTTGACGTCCGTATAATTAACAATTCGTTGATTGTAAAATTTCATTGTATATGTGTCATTAGCATTCAATACTATTTTTAACCGGTTAACCTTTCCGCTATTCTTTGATAAGTCCATACGCAACCAAATGTTTGGGTTTGACTCTGTGATCTCTGCAAATAGCATGTTTTTACTCCCCGTCATTGCCACAAATTTACGCCCGCCTAACTGTTGTAAAATTTCTGCTGCAATTGTTTGTGCTGTTGTTGTTGTCTCGTTGTTCATAATTTCGTTTTGTCTATCTGTTGTCAAATGTAATATTATTTTTGAAACCTGTTTACAATATTCAAAACTATTTTATAACTTACTGGTATTTACTCTTTTATTTTTCGCTTTGGGTTTAAAATCTGTCTCAGTCCTGGCGCGTTTTCCAGTTTTAAAACCCTTGTCTCCGGGATCTTCACGGCCCCGGTCCCTCCAAAATAATCCTGTCCGGTCCTCGCTTTCCTGGTCGCAGGTTTAAATACTCCAAAACCTTGTACAACTGTTTTTTCTCCCCTGGCTGCGGCTTTCTCTATTTCCGCAAACACTCCGTCCACTATAACGCGTACCTCTTTTTTTAACAACAACGTCCTGTTTGCTTTGTAAAGGTTATCAACTATTGTGTCCTTATTCATATTGGTAATTCCTTTCCTGTTAAAGCCAAATAATAATTTTGGACCTGGTGCAAATACTCCATTGCAACCGGGCTGTTAAACGAGTGTGCCCCCGTTGGGTTGAATATCCACAAAACCCCATTGTCCGGGTTTATTGCCAGTGTGCTGCCTCCTATTGCTATTCTGTAAAAACAGTCGGAAAGCGTTGCCCCTCCTCTTTTAAACCCTGCTGCAACAAGTTTTGCCGCAGTTAGTACAACCGGCTCCCATTGTTTCAGTGTGCGCGTTTTGTTTGCACTACCTACATACTCCCCCTCTATCCGGTCCTCAAATATTGCGCATACTTTGTAAAATATTCCGGCCTCGTCGGTAACGACGTTGCCCAATCTTAGTGTCGTGTTTTTGTGATCCATTTTATTTTTGGTTTTGTTGTGTACCGTGAAAACTCCACACAAATATTGTTGTGTACCAATTGCCGTTGAACTCGCGACTCTCCGGGCGGACCTGGCAAATTACCTCCTGCCCTATCCGGTAGTAACTGAATTGGTCAACCTTGCTCTCTCCAAATATTTGCAGGCATATTTTTTTTGGGTATTGTTCCAGTGTCTCAATTATAAACTCCTGTTTGTGCCACTCTTTGCCGCCTTTGCTTACCCCTTGCGCGGCGGGCATTACTTCAATAATTTTCCCTCTTAATTCCATTACTTTATGTTTGTTTTAATCTTCAATAAAACCGGCTTTCTGTTGTCAACGTGATCCATTATTTTACTTAATGTTGTTGCAGGGTGCCCGTAAATTGTAAACGTTATATGTAACATGTCGTCCTGTGCGTTAATACTATACCCGGATAGACTTGCATACACTTTTAAATTTTTTCTCTCCGGTCTTTTTTTCTCTCCAACCTTCCGCCGCTCCTGCGGGTCCGGCATTGTCGTTAGTATACACATTATCTTTTAAACTTTTTACGCAGTGGGTTGCATAGTGTCCGGTCGTTTCTCCAAATTTTACGCGCGGCCGGTAAATGTTTGGTCCCTTTAAATATTGTCTCCACGTCCTGCGGAGTCAAATACTTTTTACGGTGCTTCAGTTTGTAAACTGTCATTTTTAATTGTATGTCCATGGTGTGTATGTGTATGTGTGTTATGGTAAATAATATCCCTGGAAACGTATTACCTCCTCAAACTCCGGGGACTTAATCAACCCGTCTCCCTGGCCTCCCAATGCTTCTGCGCCTCCCTCGTCCAGTACAACGTAACTGTCAACCTCTTTGGGTACCTTAAAACAAACGAGTACTTGAAAATTAACCTTTGCGTCTCCGGTAATTACTTTTGTTGACGCACGTTGAGTTGCTGCACACACACGGTACCCTGTTGATCTTCCCTTTTGAGTCAACATGCGTATGTTTTCCTCTAACGACTTATCCCCGTTTAACGCTTTGCCTTTACGACCGGCCGCCACTGCGTCGGCAAACTCTTCCGCAATAACCAGTTTTTTTATTTTGCGCCCGTCTCTTATATTCTCATTCATTTCCTCAACTAAATACGCCGCCTCATACTCAATACTGGATATTTCGTTTACCACTTTTACGCGGCTTCTGCTGCTATAATCCACAAACTCATATTTTGGATCCAAAATTAAAACATCATAACCGGCCAGTAATGCGTACTCAATAATTGTCTTAACCAAAACCGATTTACCGGAGCCGGCCGCGCCACAAATCAACGCGTTTGTTGTTGACGGGTTGTTTAAGTCCCAATAAACTAACTGTCCGAAGTTGTCCCGGCCTATTGGTAATTTTGAGTCCTTCAGGTCTGCGGGCGTCCAGTCTAATACCCTCTCCCTTTTTTTGCTTACTTCCACCGGCAAGTAACTGCGCCCCTGGTAAACTGTCAGCGCATTACCAATGCGGACAGTCGGTTTGTTTAATGCGCTTGCAATGTCCAATTTATGTGAACTAATAGAGGATACTTTTGTACCTCCTGAAACCTCCAACAAATAACTGTTACTGCTATATCCTTCTATTACATGCGCAACCTGTACAAATGCGCCAAATGTTTTTAAAACGTGTGTTATTTTTTCCTCGTTCGTCATGTCTTTACTGCTTATGTCGTACCGTATAAAGTCGGACGCTTTTTGTTTAAATTGTTTTATTACTTTTGGGTTTATTGTTGCAACTGACGCGTCGCGTATTTTTCGCTGCCTCTTCTCAATGAGTCCCCGTTTCTTTGGTTGTATATCAAACTCTCCAACCTCTGCAATCATTGTCTTGCACCAAAAGTCAAATATTTCCGCCGGATCCTGCATGTTGTCGTGCGGGTTTATTAAAAATACATAATCCTCGTCCTGCACCGCCTGCACCATTCTGCGCAATGGTTCGTATAACATTGACTCGTAAAGTTTCCGGTTGTCTTCTGTTACTTCAATAATAAACTTGTTGAGCTGCGGGCCGCCGTCTCTGTTTTTTGAGTATTTGTTTTCTATAAACCAAACCTCATTTACCGTCAATCCCGTTTTTGACTCATACGCACATACGTATGCAATTGCCTGCTGTCCTCTTATTAACGCAATATCCACCTCGTCCGAAAATATACCAACGCTTTTGTGATCCACAATTACAACCTTTCCGTTTTTTAACTTCAGTACTAAGTCAATTTTTGCGTGAATTGGTAGCGGAATGTCCACGCCGTTTACAACAACCCACTCGTTGCAATAAACCTCTATGTCCAATATCTCTGCCACGTCGTCCATGTAAATACCGGCCTCCTTCAGAAAGTTTGCAACCAGTTGTACAGAGTGTTTTATTACTGTTTGCTTAAACTCCTCCACGCTTGGAGTTGTTTTGCCTAATCTCATTGCGTTTGCTCCCGTCTCCTCAATCTCTGCAAATGCTTCCGCCTCCAAATCAACAACGCTCAACTCCTCCCCTGTTTGCAATGCTTTAAAATTGGCCTCCATTGCAGCATGGTACGCGTTGCCCGCAATTGCTGACGGCCCCATTTTTGATTTTTCACCATACACGTATTGCATTTCAAATACTTTCTCGTTACGTGCAAATGTTGTTACCTTGCTGTAACTCCACGACTCTATTAAAAACCCGCTAAAATGCTCCTCGTATTGGTCGTTGTTGTATGACTTGTATTTACTCGTTTGGTTGCTCATAACATTACCTCCACCTTTTTAACCGCTCCTGTTTTTTTATCTGATTTTAACGCGCGTTTGCGGGCCGTGCCTGTCTCTTTTACTGGCGTTGTATCCGCAACCTCTCCGTCCGGTATTTGTATCCCGTTTATCTTGCTTAAAATGTATGCTGCCCCCTTGCGTATTGCTTTGCCGTTTATTGAGTCATGCGACGCACCACGGCCCACATGTATTGCAACAGGCAATGTTATGCGCGCGTGTGTCTCAAACGCTGTCCACTCAATTAAAATGTCAACAAACGCCGTTACTCCTACCACTTTTGCAGGCTGTGGGATTATTGAGTAAGTTAAAAATGTTTGTTTGTCCAGTAAATAAATTACACCCTCCTTGGTTGGGTACATTTTGCCGCCCAAAATATTAAACTGGTTCCCGTAAACCTGAAGTCCCATTAAAACGGCGTCCATTACGCAACGCTTTACAACTTCCATTGCGTAACCGGTGCCGGCGGTCCCGTCCTGGTTCGTGTCCATGTCTGTACAGAAACCCAGTTTTTTGCCCTGAAGATACATTAACGGGGCCATGACTTCCGGCGTTAACATTTCGTCCATTTGCCTGTACGCCTCTGCAATTTTGTACCCTCTCGCTAACCCGTCCTCCCCTTTTGTTTGTATTACCTCCAAAACCATACCGTCCATGGTGGCAATAACTTCCTCGAATTTTAGTTTTTGCTTTTTCATTTTGTGTCTCGTTATTTTTTTTTAAAGTAGTAGCCTACCGCCTTCCGGTTTCAGCTACCTACTAAGTTTTGTTAGTTAATTTTATTTCCCGCTTTCCAGGTCGCCAATACTTCCCCCTCCTCTTTTGCCATTGTCGTATACAACGAATTGCCCCTTTTAATTACATACATTGTATTTGCAAGTTTTACCGACAACTCCCGGGCCTCTTCGTTTACCATTTCAAACGTCACGGTTGTTGTAATACTTTTTAAGTGCGCAACGTTTGCCCTGGCTTCCGGCCTGTTTGCGAAAAAACGGCCGCTGTCCCCTTTGCCTATTAAGTCCAACCGCGAAAAATAAAAATTTCCTTCAGGTGAACACGCAATATAATTGCCGTTGTTGCTTTTTCTGCTCGTAATAACCTCTCCTGCTTCATTTGTCACCACATAGGTAAAGGATCCGTTTTTGTTTTCTGTTCTCGTTAAAGTATTCATGTTAGTAGGTTTTAAGAGTTGCTATGTTGCTGACTCGTGGACAAATGTAATATTGTTTTTGAAACTTGTTTACAACATTCAAAACTATTTTATAACTCACTGGTTTTTAGCTTGTTTATTTATATTGTTGTTTCCCTTTGTTCCACCCTTTACTGTGTATGTGTAGGTTTCGCGCAACTTGGTTTGCAACCCTTCCCGCCTTCGCCTGTTTTTTCACATGCCCAATTAATGCCCGGTTCAAATCAACAAACATGGCCCTCCAATTGTCCTTTAAATACTGTACATCCTTTCCCGGTTTTGCAATTCTATGCTCCTCAGTAACTCCCAACTCGTTTAACACTTCGTTGTTAAAGCTAATCATTGAAA
>Ga0181338_1000051_pt1 | contig 35117 bp, 64 predicted proteins | sample Sp13VDMM110SD_FD_122168 | JGI IMG/M metagenome (GOLD analysis project Ga0181338, IMG submission 122168) | Freshwater viral communities from Lake Michigan, USA - Sp13.VD.MM110.S.D | ecosystem: Environmental > Aquatic > Freshwater > Lake | place: USA: Michigan | collected 2013-04-23
GACCATGCTCATCTAGTACCCTGTCACGCTGGATTGGCCACGATGTACCGGAGCCGGTTCGCTATACTGCAAATCATACCCCACAGGCACCGCAAATGTAAGCGCCGCCGCGTCGCCCAAGTCGGGGCTAAATCCTAGCCGCTCCCTGATCTTGTCCTTCGACTCCAACGTCAGCTCATTGTTAGAGCTATGCCGCGTCGCACCTGACCCCCACACAGCCGAAGTCTCGTCAGCGTGGAACACATCATCATCCGGAACCTGAACCCCTGCCGGGTCCATGTACCAATCCCGCTTGATATCCCACATTTCAGCCCGGCGATTGGCGTAAAGCTCGTCACCGGTCGGGCCAATACCCAACGGACTAGACCCAAAGTTCACCGCATTGACCCGGTGACTTAGCCCCATCTCCGCGAGCCTGTCGTAAACGCCCGCACCCAGCCCGCCTACGTCGATGTTCATGATGGCTTGGGGGAACTTCTTAAGCAGGCCGAACGCCTTGCCAGCTACCACCATCAAGTCTCTGTCGTCCCACCGCTCGCAAACGAACGAACCCATCACCCGGCCCACACGATCAACCACGCCGGTCTTATCACCACCACCCCGCGCAGGATCGAGACCAATCACCATCGTTCCAATGGGCGGAATCTTGTTCTTACGGGCCACAGCCACAGCAGGCGACGGAATGAAGCTGTTACCCGCCGTCTGAAACGCCTCATCAGCACTAGCCGGGAACTCTTGCATGAACTTCCAGCAGGCCTTGTCGTCAGGCTCACCAATAGCCGAGGCCATGTCACGGTTTTTGCAGAACGCCCAATAAAGCTGCTCACGGGTTAGCGCATTGCTATGCTGGTATTGCTCCCAATCACCGGGCGGGCACCAATCCTCCGGGGCTTCCCGCTCGTAATCCTCGCCCCAATACCACGGGACAAAGATTGCCTCCTCATCGCCATCGCCACGCTGCGCAGCCGCGTAACGCCGCTGGAACACGTTGCCGATTCCGTTCGCCGTACTCTCCAACAGGCGCTCAGTCCCCGGCACGTCGGCAATAGCTTGGAACGCCCCGTCAATGTGCGTCTCAGCGTTAGGCCAGAACCCAACTTCGGAGTTATGCGTCGCGCCATGAATGGTGCAGTACGAGTGGTCATCGTGGTCCACCTCAAAGTCCATGACCTCGACCAGACCAACCGACACCTTCTCAACCACCGGAAGCCAAGCGTAACCACCTGACACTTCGACCGATCCATAAGCGCCCGTGCGCTGCCGGATTGCAGTCAGCCAACCAATCTCCGACGCCAACCTGTCAACGCCTTCGCCGGTCAAGCGTAGGGTCCACGCCTCCTTCTCGTTCCGCCCATACCGAACCGCAGCGGCTTTATAGGCAATCGACGCCCATCCGTAGCCAAGCGCCGCCAGCGCGTCACGCATCCCGATAGTGATAGCCGACCGGATGCTAGGGGCAGAGATACGCCGCGTCAGTGCCTCGCTATGCCCGTCGCCTGCAAGATACCCATGCACAAGGCCGCGCGCGAACGCTTCACCGCTCCGACACCACGCCGCAGGCATCCTCTTGCTATCAACGGCCCCGCACAGCCCCTCGACAAACGTAGCGAAGGACCGGCCATAGACCGTCACCGTGCACGTCTTAGAATCCGACCTGTTAGCAACCCGAACAGACCGGAACATATCTGCCAGCGGCTTAAGCCATTCGACGGTTCGATCTACCTCGCGCTCATGAACGGTGAACGTCACCGCACTAGGGACGCCAGACGACTGACGCGCGATTGAGCCTTCCGCCAGATACAGGCCAAGCACCCGGCCTAAATCATACGAGGGCGACACCGTGTTAGGGCCAACCTCTCGCGACCCGCCACCTTGAGGCCGGAAGCTATCAGGCAAACGGAACGGCCAGACTAACCCATCGTCCACAATCTCAGCGACCGGGAAGCCGATGCAATCCCCCTCCGCTATGTCGCCTAGCTCTTTCCAGCCCTCGCGCGTCCAGAACCTATGTTCGTCCGTAGCAACCAGCGGGAAGCCTCTCAGGCCCTTCAGCGTGACCCGGTTAGCCTCTTTGGCTTGACGGCTAATGAACGTGACTGGCGCAACTTCGCCCGTATGCGTTCTGACCAACTCACCGACAGACCAATCCTTCATGGCCCGCAGTTTGCCCGTCAGGCCGTCAACGATAGGCGTGTCTATTCCAAGGCACCCGTGGAACAGCTGGAGCGTCGATGACCGGCCAACACCCTTAGTCCCTGCCGTCCCAACCGAATACGAACAGTCATTGTCAGCGAACGCCAACTCCTTCGCGTTAGCCGCTTTCGTCCGGGGCTTCACGAACACAGGAGCGCCGTCATGGAACCGCTGGGCCATCGCGAACATATTGTCAGTCGCGGCCTGCTCATGCGTCAGGATGAACGCCTTAAGCCCCTGACCACCCCATAGACGCCAGTAGAACCGCCCTTGGATATACGTCGAGGCCCCGAGCTGGCGACCCTTCAGGATAATGGCCCTGACCTTACCCTTACGCCGCTGATCCTCTAGCCGTTGGTGGAGGTAGCGTTGCGCCCGGTTCAGGACGAAGGGCTTGATCTCGCCGGACTTTGTGCGGATGCGGAGGACATTCCGCGAAAAGAATTCAAAGTCATCGCGGAGGCGCTGAACCTTGGCTTGCTCTTCGGGGCTTAGTTTGCCGTCGAAAGCCATTCATGCACCGTATGCGTCTGCTCAGACTTATCGACCACAAGGCCATTGAGTTTCGCTACGTCCATCAGAGCGGCACGAGAAACCCCTAGGTGCTTTGAGTTAGAGGCGGTCGCCTCGCCCGTCTCACAGTCCAGCACGATCCCGGTCTTTTCGGCCACTTCAGCCAAGCGCAACAGACGCTCAGTGATTGACGCGACAGTGATTTCAGTCCGCGCGGCGACACGCTCAGCCATCTCCGAAACTCGCTGACAAATGTTCACATCAGCGGCAAGCCTTGCGGCAGCACTCCGGCTGTATTTGTAGCCCGCAGCCTCATAAGCGTCAGCTTGGCTTTTACCCTTGGCCAACTCTTGCGCGAACCGTTCATGCTTGGTGTTTTCGAGGGGAGGCAAGCTAGCCTTGCTCCTCGGGACAACCTTCAAGCAGCCACTTTGAGGCGTAGCTAATGTCCCACAGACAATCAGGCGCATCGCTATTGGAGGCCATGTAGATACGGCCTTCATCGGTGAAGCCGATAACCGTTACCTTGGCAAGCTTGGCTGTCGTGGCGGCGCGGAGAACCTTGTTGGCTTCCATGCGATTGCGGCGCGTGATGTTGACGGCCTTGAGGTAACTTACCTTGCGAGGTCGTGCGGTCATTCGTGACGCCCTGTGATCTAGTCTGGCCGCTTAACCTTAGTGCCGTAGCTCGGGTGTAAGCGGGGTTAATATGGACTAGGTTGACGGGATAGGCAAGGTCAGCAGAAAGCCCGACCGGCGCTAGGCTGATCGGGCTTCTGGTATTCTATCGGCTTTGAATTATTCCCAGTCCCGGATCACCGCCACAACCGCTGAAACACAACAGGCAATGGCGATGATCGTGAGAAGGAATCCGGTCACTTCTTGGCCTTCTTCGGTCCTTTCAGCACCTGCCCGGTGGTCGTATTAACCATTTCATCCGGGATTGGCGGCTCGCCCATAAATCCGCGCTCTTGGCCATGGTCCTGACTGGCGCGGGCAATCTCTCGCCAGAACTCCTTTTGGCTTTCCGTGGCCTCTTCCCAGTTTGCATACGGGGTGTCGGTGAGGACGCCTCGCAGCGAATGGGCCTTGTCGGCCAGCCTTTGCGCTACCTTGTCCATTGTTAGACCTGGATCGAATAGGCAACGAACAGATTGACAGCCCCGTCCTGCGAACCCGCCGTACCGCCCGACGAGGCCACCGTGTAGTGGACCGTATTCGCCGGATTACGACCCGCGTAAACCACCGTCGCGTTGATCCAGCCCTGAGCCTTCACGTCCACATCGGCGATGTACTGCTGACCGTTGGCAGACGAGCCAAGCCGGAAATTGGTGTTGGTCGGCGTGCCCGGAATGGCGGTCGGGGTCTCAAGGTAAAAATGCTCAACCACAGCGCCGGTCGGCATCGTGAACGTACCAGCCGAAGCGCCGTCAACGATAGTCGCGACAACCTTCTTGAAGCCTGACAGAGCAACGCCGCCAATCGTGGAGCCGTCAGTGGCCGTGATGAGGCCTGCAACCGGGCCTACAAAGCCGTCAGAAACAACCGTTCCCGTGCCTTGATCGTTACCGAAGTTCGTGGACATTCTTTGTTCCTGATAAGAGAAAAGCCCCGCGAAGGGGCTAGGCCATGCCGTAGGGCTTACCCTTGGGTCCGCCGACGTTTGTAGGGATGCCCATAGCAAGGCGCTTATGCTGGTTAATCAGCTTCGGTTGCATCTTGGGCGAAGGCTTGTTCTTCATAATCTTGTCTCCGGACTAGCCACGCAGTCGCGAAGCATAGAGCGGGCTTGACTATGCCTCACGCCGTCTTTTCGGTCAAGGCTTGGCTCCGGCCCACTTAGAGGGGGTTGGTGGTCAAGGGTTGGGGACGCGGGTCTTCTTCGAGCGCGTTCGCGGCGATGAAAAGCGCCACACGAACAGCGGAAGCGTCGTCTTTCAGCCCCGCAAGCCGCTTGACCATGTCCAGATCGTCGCTCGCTCCCTTGGACAACGTGACCTCGACTCTCTTGCGCCCCTCTTGCTTGAGGATAGATCGGCGGATGGCTTTACGGGCGGTATCCGGGTTCATTCGTAACCCTCATACTTTTGAGCGTCACGGTAGCGGTCAGCCGCGTTTGCGAAGCGTTCTGTTACGGCCTCGGTGACAGCCTGCGGATCAGGCTCGCCGTCCTCCGCTTCGTTGTAAAGCCGCTCGTATTCTTCAAACCAGATACCGCGCATCACGCGGCCCCTTTCGAGGCCACGTAATCCCACGCCGAGACGGTGCGGCCCGCGAGGTAACCATCCGGGAACACGACCGCGCGGCCTTCGCAGATACCCGCGTCAACGCCTTGAGCCTCAAGAGCGGCTACCAGTTTTTGGTCTTCGGTTTGGCTGAACATGATCTAGTCTCCCTTTGTTGAGACCATAAACCACGACCGGGACCGGTCCGTCAAGCCCTTTGGCTAACTTATTTTCAGCCGCTAATCAGCCCGGCTCTCTGGCAGATCAGCAGAGACACGGCGTAACCCTCCTGTGTGTGTTTGGAACGGTTGAGAAAGGCTAAGGTTGCTCTGGCTTGAGGTCTTCCGAGACTTCATCCGGCTGGATAGAAACGAAGAAGCCGGTAATCGTGCTTTGAATCCAGACAGCAGGCCCCACGCCGGTCATCACCACACAGACGACGCGGTAACGCTCGCTGCTGCTACCCCAAAGCACAATCGCCTCCGGGTAAAGCCAATCTAGCACGTCCGTCATTCCGGCTTCTCCTCTAGGATAGAGTCGATCATAGCGGTGAAGTTTCGCCCCGCCCAATCGTACTCATCGTACGCCGCCACGTTGGAAATGCTTTCTGGAACCTCCCTTATAGCTTGAAGGGCAGCGCGTGCGAGGCTTTCAAAGCCTTTCCATTGCGACTCAGCAGCAGCCACGGCCCCCGCGTCGTTGTGACCAGTCTCGCAGTACCATTCAACCGCAATGGCCTTAGCGGCGAGTTCCAGCATCGTAGTCATGGGATTACCTGATTGTTTTGGTTCACTTCTTCGCTTCGCTCATCCGTACCCACCGCGCTTGCAGTGGTAGCTTTCAGCTGTTCCATCCGGGGCGCTCCACTTCCTTGCGGGCGTCAACGATGCAAGCGGCGCATACCCGACCAGCGAAACCAACGCGCTGTGTTTCCACGTCGGTCACCTCACACCGGCTACAAGTCCGGGTCGCGGCTTCTAGGACGGCCACGTCAAAGAAGGGCGGAACATCAACAGCGAGGCCGTCTGGCCCCCATGCGTAGATCATAGCGGTAGCGCCGCCCGATTCATGCGTTCGCGCCAGCGTTTGAACCACCCACCCATCAGGGCCATGAAGCCGCATAGCGCGCTCTTCGCTCTCGCTCTCGCCGTAGGTCGGCTCATGTGACCAGCCTGCCGCTATGGCGTCTGAACGCCACTGACGGACGCCCATAAGCGCGGCAGCAGATTCAGCCGCCGTGCGGTTTCCATATTCTCCCTTCGGCAAGAAGGGATAAGCGTTGCCGCCAGATTGGCCCTCGGTGGGTAAATCGCCTTGGCGATTTGAACCATCCTTATCAGTCATGGCTTAAGCCCCTCAAACTTGGCTTTCATTGCCTCATAACGCGCCCGGTCAGCACGCTCACGTTGGCGGCGGAAATCTTCAAACTGCTCCCGCTCTACGGCTTCTCTGGCGTGCATCTCGGCGTCGGTTTCAGGGCGTTGGACCCACATATCAACGGTGGGGTAGTCATCCGCGTAAGCACCTCTGTCTAGCTCCATGCGGAACTCAAGGCCCTCCGCTTCCGCGCCTTGTTGTTCAATCACGGACTGCATCTCGGCCACAAACTCCGCGAGCGGCATCGTGTAGTCGCTTTCGTCTGTTGACCAGACTCTAACGTATTGCCTCCTCATGGCTTAAGCCTTTCTATCTCTCATAGCGTTCCATTGCTTTTGGAAACTTCCGGGAACGTCGGAAAACCGATCTAGATGCTGGACAACAGGCATCCCCTGACCCTCTCTGAAGGCAAGCCATCGGTCACGGCTGGCCCTCGATAGTTCGCAGGAATACGAGCGAACAGAAAACAGCGGATCAATCACGGATGCGGCTCCTGACCCACTCTAGGCATTGCTCAAGGTCGCCAGCGAACAAGATCGGGCAATATGCTCCGCACGTTTCTTCCGTCGAGGATTGGTGGACATAATGGCCTTTTTCCTCAGCTGCACGGATTGTCAGCGCTCCGTACTTTGTGCGCGTCTGGCTTTCCAGTTGGTCATTCATCGGCTGTAATCCTGTTTGGGGACGGTCCACGGGGTCCACGTCGTTAGCGCACACGTTCCGCCGCCCGGTTGTTGGCGTTCTGTGTCCTCCACACTTCCATGCGGGCGTTGGCTGCTGCGTAGCGTTGCCGGGCTGTATAGTCCGCCTTTGCCTGCGCCCCGACCTTTGCCAGATGCTCCTTGAACCGCGTCTGCGCTCTCGCCCATTGCTCCCTCTCCGTAGCTGACTTGGCGTCGCTCTCTCCCATAAGCTCAGCAAGAACCGTTTTGGTTAGAGCGTCCAGATATTCATGCGCGGCCCGGTGCGCGGCCCCTGACTCATCGCCAAGGACCGCCAGCACGTCGTGCATATCGTCGTCTGATACGAGCATCAGAACGGAGACGAGAAATCAGGCCCACGATGCGCCGGAGCGTCGTTAGCCGGACCTGCGTTGCGCTGCATCGGGAACTTGACGGAACCCGCCAACATCGTTCCCTTGTCGCCCTTAGCCCACAGCGCGACTTCCAGTTTATCGCCCGGCTTAGCACCTTCAGGGACGATCATATTTCCCTTCCAGTCTGGCGCGCGGTCATTGCGCTTGTCGGTTTCCTTGAAGGCGACAATGTCACCCGGTTTTTGCTCATATCCAGCCATCACAGTTCCTTTTGTCGGGCTTCGAGTTCTTCACGGAGCTGGACGCGCCAGCCTTTGGGTAGTTTCTTCACGTCGTCGTCGTGGTCTTTGAACCAGACGCGAGCGGCTTCTAGCGACGGCAGCATAGCAATAGCGCCAAGCCATCCGTCGAACGTCTCACCCCAGCCGTCCTTTTTGGCTTGAGCCGCAGACATTCCAGAGCCTTCAGCCCCCCACCAATCCGGGCCTTCAGGATGAACGCTCACGTTCGGGTTCTTCGGCTCGCCGGGCTTCGTTGTGCGAGGCATAGAAGCTTCCCCGTCGTCATCCACGGCAGGCATATTGAGCATGGCCATGAGGGAGTAACGACGGGCATAGGTGATAGCCGAACCTGCGGCTTGAGGGTCCATCTTGCCAGCGGGCAGGGAAAAGTCAGTCTCCACCCACTCGCCGCTTTCGTGGATCAGGCGCGTGGTCAGGGTGATGCAGTTACCGTCCATCGGGCCGGGACCCTTCATGACAGCCAGCCCGTTAGCCTCTAGCGCACCGTGCGCGGCCTCAATGACGCTTTCGAGGTTCGCGTACTTGGATTTGAAGAACGGGTTATCAGCGCCCTTCTTAACCCCCTCAATGGCGTTGATGGCCTTCACCAGCGCCGGGCTGATTTTCGTTAGCGTGTCGCTGCTTCTCACTTGGCTTCCTCCATTGCCGCGAATTGTTTTAGGGCTTCTTGACACTGACGGACTACCTCGCGGGCTTCCGGGCAGTTGAGGGTTGATTGACGTTGAGCCATCAGGGCGACGGACATTCGCGAGGCTGGCTCATAGGCAAATACATCGGCCAGCCAGAGTTTCCCGTCGCGGAAAATAGCTACAGGCTGGTCAGTCATCGGCTCGCGCCGCCTCTAGCAGAACGTCCAGATCGGCAGCGGCAAGCAGGTTGAACCCGATAGGCGTGTCAGGATACCATTGCAGCATCCAGCACTCGTTGGTTTCGATAGCCTTTTGCTTTTGCTCCTCGCTGACCCAGCAATCATACCCGAAGTCTTGCTCGTCAATCGCCTGCTGAACCGTCAGATAGCAGGCCAGATGATCATTGTGCGTCAGGTGAAGCGAGGCTTCATGCCTAGGCCACTTCGGTTGCCACTCACTCATCGTTCTTCCCCTTCGCTAATGCTGCTTTGCTTAGTCTTGATGTGGCGGACCAGAGCCGGGCGAGTTGCTCTGGCGTTAGATCGGTAAGCCGCTCGATATTGCCGATAGCCACCGTCAAGTCTGACATTCCGCGTTCGTAGGTCAGAGTCTGGTTTCTTAGGCCACGGATGGAGTCGATTACGTCGGTCATTGCATCCCCGCCAGAATGTGAGACTTGCCGCCATCCTCGAAAAGCTGGACGGCGCAGTCCGCGCACATCACCTCCCCGAAGACCTCGAAAGCCTCTACAGACGGAGACGCTTCGGGCTCGCCGCACGTCGGGCAGAAACTGGCGTCCGTGTCGTTGTCGCGCGGAAAGCGGAGCGGATAGTCGTCATCGCCATCCGCCGCGCAAATCTCGTCGTGAAAGTGGTTCTTAACCGCGCCCATCACCCAATCCTCCGAAAGCTACCGGAAACCTCAATGGGCCGGTAATCGTAGTCCGCGACGGACAGGCGAAGGCCCAGCAGCTTCTTACGGCATTGCTCTGCGCTCTTGAGGTTGTCGAGGCGCGTATCCCAGCAATAGGCCGTGCGGAGATTGCGAAGGGCCGAACGATACGAGCGCAGCAGCGAGGCGCGCTCAAACGGGCTGGAATGGGGCTGGTCGAAGTTCATGTGTCTCTCCCTGTTGAGGACCAACCTAACCGCATGACGGACGATTGCAAGCACTTTTCGCACAAAAAACGCTATAGACACGCCTATCGTTGTCGGGTAGCGTTCTGGTTATGACTGATAAATCTTACCTAGATCACCTTTCACCAGTCGAGCGGTCGGCGCTGGCGCATCATTTAGATGCCGCAAAGACCCATCGCGGCGAGGCCAACATGCACTCTAAGTGGGCCAAGCAGATCATTGACCGGGCCAGAGCGAGGATGAAAGCTAATGTCAAATCATAGCGTGTACGAGATCAAGTCGGAGGCAATCCCGCGCCGTTACATCGGGATGAGTCAGGAGCCGCAGGTTCGTTGGCGCGCCCACTTGTACGCAAGCGTTAGCCGGGATGAACCGCTGTACGAGGCCATGAGAAATATCGGTCCGCAGCACTTTGTCTTTTCGGTCATCGCTGATTACGAGCACCGGATAGACGCGGCAGCGCACGAATCGGGGCTTATCCGCTTCTTGATGGAGTCGGGCCAAAATCCTTTCAATCAAACCTTTGGCGGCTCCGGCGTTCTCCGGCCCTATAACGAAGACGATCCCATGCTGGTTGAGATTTGTCACCGCATAAACACGGGAGGCGGACTTATGGCGTGGTGCCAGCAGAACGGCGCTGACGCCACCGCAGTCAGCCGTTACGTCAACGGGCACAGAGCCGCGCCGGGACGGATTTACGAAATATTGGGGCACCCCAAACCGACCATCCAGCAGCGCGCGGTGATTGCCGCACAACTAGCTAGTCGGAAAGCAGCAATGGAGGACAGCAAATGACGCGGGCAGCTTTAAGGGAGAAGGGGTGATGAGTTACGAGGTTGTGACGTGGGACAGCGCAGAACACGGCGCTATCGCCCGCATCCGTATGCCGATGCTTTCGGCTAAGGGAAAAATGAAACCCGATTGGCTTCCGGTCGCCATCCACGCGGCAACGCCGGAAGAGGCGCGGTCAAAGGCCGTCACCTTCTATGAGGCAGAACTTGAACGCCTGTCGAGCAAAACCGCCAACATGGAAGCCGGCAGAACTAAGGCCGCAGCTACGCGAGCCGCCAAACAACCAGCTAAACGTAAGGAGCAAGCGTGATGACCAAGTTTGTAATCGAAAAGGGTGTCCCCGTCGCGCCTCCTGGGAACTCTATTTACCCGTTTGGCGAGCTTGATGTTGGCGACAGCTTCCTTCTTCCGACAGGCGCTGGAAATGCCTCAGCGTTTCGCCGTTCTGCCTCTCTTTGGGCCGCTCGCCACGGAGCAAAGGTCACTATCCGCAAGGTTGATGGCGGCGTTCGTGTTTGGAGGACTGCGTGATGTTGAGTTTTTTCCGCCGCCTCATCCAGCATTATGGGTTCTTTCGGAGGGAGCCGGACATTTACCACCGTTCCGGGTCAACAGTCGGGCCGCTTGTATCTGCTGACGAGGTATGGGCCGCGCACGGCTTCTTTACCGCCGAAAAGCGCCGGAACGAACGCCTTGCTCAAATCGCCCGTGAACGTGACGCGCTGAAAATCTCTCTGGCCAAGGCGATCAAACAGAAGAAATCCCGCCAAGCCATCTATGCCGCTCTAAGGGCTTTGAGGAACGAGGAAATGTTCCTTGAGCGGGGCGGCATTATTGTCCGAAATGCCGATAAAGTCGTCTGTGAGGGTAACACCTTTGCCGACTACGATCCGCTCGACAGCCTTGTTGTCGAAGGCAATGCCGTCGTTCCTCTCCGCCTCAGCAAAGAATATCTGGAAGGGCGGAAAGCGTGATCCACAAATACACCATCGAAGAAATCGACGCGCTTACCGATGCCGTCAGGTCTCGCTATTTCCCGCGCACTCGTTGGTCATTTACCGCAGACGGTTTCCACGGCTCTCAGGAAACTGAGGGCTCAAAAGCCGAGGGCTACGCGCTTGCGCAAATGACGCAGGACAAGGTCAGAACCCTTATGCTGGCTGGCGTGAAGGCCGAAGACGTTCTTTCCGTGGAGCCTTTGCCATGACCCCTCCCCCTACCGTATCACGCTGGGCGGGCGACAAAGAAAAGAAGCCTTCAAAGTTTCTAAACCGAAAGGTTACGGTCGATGGCCTGTCCTTCGATAGTCAGAAAGAGGCTCGGCGATGGGGTGAGCTTTGTCTGCTACAGCGAGCGGGTCAAATATCCGATCTATCTCGTCAGGTGCGATTGCCGCTCAGGGTCAACGATCAACTTGTCTGCACCTTCGTTCCTGATTTTACCTACACAGAAGGCGGCAAGCAAGTGATCGAGGACACGAAAAGCCCCATCACCCGCAAGCATCCTGTTTACCGCATCAAGGTCAAACTGCTGAAGGCGCTTACAGGCGCGGAAGTGAGAGAAACATGAGCGCCTTTCAATATGACCTTGTGCACAGCCTTGACGGCGGTTCGCTAGGCGCGGGCTGGTACGTCGTCGCGAACAGCGGAGGCAACGACTCCATTGCCCTGATCCAGTGGTTCTACGAAAACGGCTTTAAAAACGTCCTGTGCCTCTACAACGATACGGGCTGGTCAATGCCAGCGGTTGGGAATCAGGAATCATGGCACGAACGCATGGAGCGCGTTGAGGCCCTGTGCGACAGCTACGGCTTCCGCCATGCCCGCACAACGTCGATGGGCTTTGAGGCGCTAGTGAAGTGGAAAAAGGCGTTCCCGCGCCAAGGCATCCAGTTCTGCACCGAAATCCTCAAGATGATCCCGACGATAGCGTTTCTGGCGGAACACGATCCGACTGGAAAAGCCATCTGTGCAAACGGTAAGCGCCGCCACGAAAGCGCCGAACGGTCAAATACCGTTGAGTGGGTTTACAAGAGCGAGGCGCATGGAGGCCGCGACCTTCGCCAGCCACTATGGGACACAACAAACGAAGAGCGGGATGCGCTGATCCTGCGGGCCGGTTTCGAGGTGCTCCCGCACAAGTCCAAAGAGTGCAAGTTGTGCATCAACGAGAACCGTGAGGGCCTGCTTATGACCCCCGGCGTAGTGATTCAGGACGTTGCGCGGCTTGAGGGAGAAATGGGCATTACCAGCAACGGCAAGCCCCGTACCTTTTTCCGGCCTGCGTCCAAAATGGGCGCAACAGGCATTCATGAGGTTGTTCGCTGGTCACAGGCAAAGAGAGGCAAATACCGCTCCCTCTCCGATAGCACCGGCAAGAGCCAAACCGAGAGCGGATGCGATGGAGGATATTGCGCGTCATGAAAGAGATTTGGATTGAAGAGTACGACCGCCTTTCGGATGAACTGGACCGCGAGCCTACAGACCGAGAGATTGAGATTGCGGTAGGCAACAGGCTTGAGGACATTGCAGACCGTGCAAAAGACGCTTGGAAAGAGCGCGACTTGTGAACCGCGAACCCGTTTTCATCTACCCTCGTAAGTCCTTCACCAAAAAGCAGCGGTTAGAGATATTCAATCGGGCCGAGGGGCGGTGTCAGTGCGGATGCGCAAAGAAACTACAGCCGGGCTTTCACATCGAACACCGCAACCCACTCTGGCGCGGCGGAACGAACGAGATCGAGAATCTAGAGGCTTGGATTCCCGCTTGTCACGCCAGCAAGACGGCGGGAGAGGCTTCCGAAAGAGGCAAGGTCAATCGGCTTATCAAGAAGGCTGATCCTTTGACCCGCAAGCCTAGCAGGATGCAGAGCCGCAACGAATGGCCCAAAGGAATCAAGATTCAATCAAGAGGTTTCCAGCGGAAGCCGAAAGGGAGAGAGACGTGAGAACTTCAGTAGCCGACATTGTACGGGAGACGGCCGCGAAGCACGGGCTTTCCGTGGGTGTTCTTTTGGGGAAAGGCTCGCGGCGAGTACTGGCTTGGCCCCGTCAGGAGGCAATGTACCGCGTCTTCACCGAGTGCCCTCATATCTCCTATCCGGAGGCTGGCCGTCGCTTGGGAGGACGAGATCATACAACCATCCTGCATGGCGTCAAAGCCCATTGTCGGCGGAACGGCATCGAATACGCAGATGCAGTTAAGATGCGCCTAAGCGGCGGCGTGTCTCCGTACTTCCACCAACTCATGGCCGCTTACGGTTCTGCGATGAAGGCGGGAGGCTCTTTTGCGGCAGCCGCGTAATCACTTCACGTCCGTTCAGGACAACACAATCCGCAAGATGAAAAAACTAGGGTTCACGCCCGAAGAGATTGGCGAGAAACTGGGCCGCAGCCCTTGGAGCATCCGAGACCGGGCAGACGCGCTGGGAACTCCTTGGAGGAAAGAGTTGGGCACCAGCATCCTTATGAACTCGACCGCTAACGGGTTCGATCATGAGAGGGATGCAGAGGCTAAACAGCGTCAGGGCGACGCTAGGCTTGTCCGCGCTCTTGCCTTGGCTATTCAGGCGGGAGAACACTAGCCAGCGGGAACGCCGGTTGAGTTGAGGCTTATCGGATGAGGGAAGAGATTATAGGCGATTGCCGTCTGATTTTGGGGGACAGCGAGGCCGTCCTGCATGGCCTGCCTGACTTTGACGCTGTTCTTACCGACCCTCCGTATGGTATTGGCGAGGCCGCTGGAAAGAACAAGTCTCGGACCAACATGGCGGTCGCGAAAGACTACGGAAATGACGAGTGGGACAATCAGGCTATTAGCGCCGACTTGCTGCACATGGTCATGGCCGCTGGCCGGTGGAACATCATCTTCGGCGGGAACTACTATCCTATGCCCGCCACGTCTTGCTGGCTGGTTTGGGACAAGCTGAACGGCGACAATGACTTCGCTGACTGCGAGTTGGCGTGGACGAACCTCCCGAAGGCCGTCCGTCGCATCCGCTATATGTGGAACGGTATGCTCCGCGCTAACGGCGAGGAACGCGGCGACCATCCTACACAGAAGCCTCTAGGCGTCATGGCGTGGTGCCTCCAGCAATTGCCCGCAGACACCAGAACCGTCATTGACCCTTTCATGGGCAGCGGAACAACGGGTGTGGCCTGTGTGGCCGCTGGGCTGGCCTTTACGGGCATTGAACGAGAAGAGCGATACTTTGAGGCCGCTTGTCGCCGCATCGAGGAAGCCTATAAGCAGCCCCGCCTCTTCGCTGAGCCGGTGGTGAAGCCTGTTCAAGACGTTTTGATATGAAAAGGCCCGGCGGTGATGTTCTCAAACCGCCGGGCTAGTCTAGCCGCCATAGAAAAAGGCTCGGCGAGCGCGAAGCATCACCGAGCCTTCCTCTCCACGGCGAGCACAAGAGGGAGCAAATCCCCGCCGCGTTCTCTCCCCTTGTCCCGCCTTGATCTTTTCCGATCAATGACGGATAAAGGTCGGGCGGATCAGGACCAACTGACCCGCGAAATGCCAACGGCTTACAGGAGCCACTGACTATGCGGTTTTACCGCCACCAGACATTCAGCGCAAGCCTTTCGGTTTTGTCATGAGCGTTCCGTTCATGCAGCTTTACGTCGCTGACTACCTTGGCGACACCCGGCACCTGACAACCGAACAACACGGCGCTTACCTCCTGTTGCTCATGGCTATGTGGCGGGCAAATGGAACCCTCCCCGACGAAGAGGCGCGACTGGCCCGGCTGGTCGGATTGTCCGTCGTGAAGTGGCGAAAAATTGCCTCCGACGTGATGGCGTTTTTCGTCAGGGCTGACGGCCTGATTAGCCAGCGCCGTCTTACCCTTGAACTGCAAAAAGCCGTCGAAAAAAGTGTGAAAAGAAGCGAGGCCGGGAAACGCGGCGGACACGCTAAGGCGCTGAAAGATAACGGTTTGGGTCTGGCAAATGCTACCGTTTTGCCATGCCATTCTTCAGAACCAGAACCATACAGTAAGAGAGTTACTAACGTAACTCTTGTCCGTTCGCCTGATTTGTTCCCTGAGTTTTGGGAGCGTTGGCCAGTCAAGAAATCCCGCAAAGCCGCCCATGCGGCATACCTGAAAGCCCTTAAGGAAACCGATCATGGAACGCTTGTCGCCGCAGTCGATACTCAACGCCGTTGGCCTGAGTGGGGAAACCCAAAATACATCCCTCACGCCGCAACGTGGCTCAACAAGGGGCGTTGGACTGACGAGCCAAGAGGCAGCGAAGGCGCGGGCATGGCTGGGAACCCGAAAGCCATCGGAAACCGATCAGGCGATACGTCATTCGCTGACATCGCAGCTAGGCGTAAGCGTGAACGTGAATCGGGAATGGCGCTACCCGGAGGGGAAGCCGCCCTATCAGGTAACGACCTCGGCTGGGATACAGGCGCAATCGCTGGACAATGTGCGGGTGGCGATTGGCAAGGTTGAGTTTGCATCCGTCCCGCCAAGCCATGAGGAAGCGGAACTGATGGTTTCGCAGTTGCAACAGGTTCTGGCTCGTCGCGCATCCAGCGAAGAGGCCGCAGAGGTTGGTTTTGACGCCTACGTCCATTGCCTTCGCCGTCATCCGATGGACGTGGCGCAGGCCGCAGTTATGGAACTGGCAAACGAGCCGCGAGTGGGTAACGCCGCCGCGTGGTTTCCGACATTGCCGGAACTTGAGGGCGTTTGCCGCAAGTACGGCGGCGACCGGGAGGCCATGCTAGAGGGCCTTCGTGGTTGGAGCGAGCCTAAGCCCGAGATGGTTGAGGTCCGCCGGTTAGAGCAAGAGTGGAAAGCCCTACGCCAGCGAGCAAGCGACCTAAACATGAAGGTCGGGCCGGGGCCAGCGACAGACACCGGAGCGCGCGGCGAACGATTGGCCGCAGCCCATGATGCCGAACAGAAATCTATGGCCGCGCGTGAAGCCTACCTAGCGGCAGAGAAGGCGCTTCAATGAAGCCCGACCGGGCAGCACACCAACGCCAGCAACTTTTAAGGAGCCTGTGATGACAAATACGAACCTTAATCTCGAAAGACACGACGGGTCGTCTGTAGATGTCTGGGTTCCATATTCAGCCCGTCAGATGATCGAACACCTTTGGCTGGACCGCCATCTAGTCGAGTACCCCGACTTGACACCGGAAAGCGCCGAGACCCTGAAGCGAGAAATGTGGACCTCGCTTAACCGCGCCGGACTGAAATAATGCAGATAGTGGGTTGACGTGGTGTAACCGTGGCGTATTGTGGTGGGACCAACAAGGGAGACAGCAGATGCGTTACGGCCTTATCAACGACCAGACCGGCGAATGGGCACCCGAGGCGTTCGACACGTTCGGAGAGGCTTCGGACTATTCGCAGAACTTTGGCCCTGAGTGGCGGGTCGAGGCCCTTTGATGGCCACCAAGCGTAAACACATCACCATCCGCCCCCGCGTGAACAGCGACCTAGAGCGCATCCACGAAGAGCGGCGGAAAGAGTTTCCGGACCTGATTCACAGTTGGGCGAGCCAGTTTGCCGAAATGGCAGCGGCGTCCAGCAAAGGGGAGAAAACAGATGAAGATAGCTGAACTGATTTTGAGCGCCCTAATGGTGCTTGTCGGGCTTGGACTTGTTTGGGCCTACGCCAACGACGGAAAGGCCCTGCTCGCCGTTTCTTGGGCTGGCATAGCCGCCCTGAACTTTGCCAATGCCGCCCTTAAAGGTGTCGTGGTTTGGGTGGAGCGTTCGTGATGGACGACAGATCAACCTTTACCGACCACCGCCGCGAAGCCGCTATGGCTACCGGAGACACAGACGCTTCCTATCGCGGATGGGACTTTTCCAACGCCGTTGACGACGTGCCTATGGTCATCCGGGCGCTGGCCGAAATCTGCCGCCCTCGCAGTCTGGTTATCTTTGCGGTTATGGGTGGTGTTCTCTCGCTGTTTTGGCTTTCGTGATGAGCGACTATGGCGATATGTGCCGGGACATTCGGGACGCGCGCCGTGATGCGAGAACAGCCCGCGGCGTTCCGTGCCCGCGCTGTGCTGAAGTCCGGCCAAAGGCGCACCCGTCGATCTTGCTGCCAGAGCAGCGGTGCAAGGTGGACGGCTATCGTGACCCAAGGCCGCGCACCCGAGAAACTGAATATCTAACACGCGTGGAGGAATCCCAATGACTGCCTCTGACCTGAAAGAAGGGGGTTCACTCCCGGCTGCGCCGTCCGTACCTAGCGAGGGCCGCTGTTCGTCCTGTTCTCACTGGTCCAACGCCGAAGCGGATTGGCAGTTTGACGAACTGGTCATGGGCCGGTGCGCGGCGATCAAGCAGCGCGAAAACATTATCGCGCCTGCCCGCGAGGCGTTCTCCGACGATTGGGACGCGCAAGAGGCCGAGGAGGGTCGTCTGCTGAAGGCCGAGAAAGCCATCGCGGTTGATGGGTCAGGATATTACGCAGCCATCCGAACCGCGCCTGACTTCGGCTGCGTTCTCTGGGCTACCACAGCCCCCGAAACGGTATCGGTGGGTATCGGCCCCTTGGCCGATGAACCAAAACACCACGCAAAGGGAGAGGCGGAATGAGCGCGAAACACAAACGTGCCGCATGGGGGTTAGCGGCGTTCGCTTGCGCCCTGACACTGTTCTGGTGGGCCGCATGGCGCTTTCACGCCCTCCACGGTTGGACCGCCTTCCCCATCGGCTTCACGGGCGGCGCGATAATCTACGCCCTCGGCAGCATCTGCATATTCGCGGCGGTCGATGTCGCGGACGACAAGCAAGAGCACCAACCATGACCACACCATTATACGCAGAGCCGGTCGCCTGCCAGAAATGCGGCGGAGAGATTCAAGGCTGGGTCTGTCAGGATTGCAATCAGGCGTTCCGCGAGACCGATGACGGGAGGCTGATATTTGACCTCTACGCCGCAGCAGCCCCCGCACCAGACGGGATGCGGGAGGGGATTGCGAGGATAGTTGACCCGGCGGCTTGGCAACACCGGGACCACCAAATCAAACGCATTTCCGAACTCAACTGGCCTGCCGACGAAGACCGGCAAAGCGCCATCGCGAGCGCCGACACTTATGTCATCGCCAGCAAGTTGAGAGCCGACTCCATCCTCGCCCTTCTAGCCGGGGGAGAGGGACGGTGACCGGCAAAGCCTCTATAGCCGTAAGGCTCGCTCTGGTTCTGGCAGCGGTTGCCTATACAGTGTGGTTCTGGACTTCCCTGATAGGATTTGGAAGAGGGCTTTTCGGATGACCGCAGCAATCAAGTTCAGGCAGCACATTCCGTCTTTCGTTGACGTTCGCGAGCCGATTCCGGTTCAGGAGTTTGCCTCTGTTGAGGCGCTGCTTTCAAGCCTTAAATCTGACTGGTCCGGTCAGACCTTTCATCGCTGGTCCCGCGACGCCGACTACATCATGGGCGAATGGGACGGAGGGTTTCATTGGTGGGTCATGGGCCGTTCAGACGCCGATCTAAGCTCTCTTCCGAAATGGGAGCCTGTCTATCTGGCACTTATAGACGGTGAAGAGACGCGGCTGACCCGTTCGGACGTTCGTTCATCATGCGGAGACAATCTGACACTTAGCGACGGGCGCGTTGTTCCTGACGCCACCAGAATCAAAAAGGCCACCACGAACGACGGGTAAGCCGCTGGTTCTCAACCCCAACCGCGTCGCAAATCTCAATGACGGTGTTAGCCCGATTGTTCGCCTTGTCTGTATCGCCGTGGCGAGCATCGGCAACCGCGACCCAAGAGCCGATAAGGTTCTCTTCGGGGGGTGGGGTTACCGGAACGTCAGCGCGAAGGGACGGGCCGATCAGCTTGCTGCAATCCATCGCACTTTGGATGGTTGTCCCGCACCCGGCGACAGTAAGCAATCCAGCCCCTACGGCCAGCCTCGCCAGCGTCTTGCTCTGCATTGTCAGCCCCTTCGATAAAGTCCGCATTGGACTTGGTTTGTGCATCCGTAGCCGCATCCCGCTCGTAACGCCCCTCAGTGGCGCGCACAGCGGCGCTACCAGCGTTTGCGGCCCCTGTAGCCACCTTGGCCTCTGAACGGGCTACAGCAGCGTCTCTGCGGCTTTGGCAGTATGCGAGCGTTAGGCCGAGGAAGATCAGGACGACGACGATAGCGCCGATCTGGACGATGCGGGCAGCGGTCTTATCGAGGCCGAACATCAGGCCTTCCCAACGAGAAGGGAGAAAATGGAGAGGGCCAACGCAACCGCCGACGCGGCCAGAGAAAAGTACGAAACGCGGCGAGCCGAGCGCGCGAGTCGGATGGCTTCTTGTGCAGAGTTGGCGGCGCTTTGGGTTGCCGCCGCTATTCGCTGATAAATATCCATCTTGAGAGACTAGCACATATAGGCTAGAAGGGTAGTGCGAGCGCGTAAAGGTGGTCGGCCCGAAAGCGGACTACTCCCTCTGCCGCCACAGAGGTTCTGGCGGGAATAGCGCGCTCGCATACATTCTTCCCGCGTGGCCACAAGCCGGGTAGGCCCTTCAGCTTCGGTTGGAGGGCCTTCTCGTTTCAGGCCCGATTCAGCAACCAGCCGTGCAGGAAATCCTCATTGGCCCCGCGCCCTTCGGCAAGCGCCACATAGCGAGCGCCTTGGAGGGCGTTCAGGCCTTTCAGCAACACTTTGTCAGCATCCGGCCCGCGTTTGGAGCGGTAGGCTTTCAGGGCCTTCAGGGTCGCTGGGCCTACATCGCCGTCAACCTTAATGTCAGCGTAATCGACGCCTTGGCGGTTAAGGGCGTTTAGAAGCCGCTGGAGGAAGGTTGAGCCTACGGACGGCCCCATGTTCACGCCGGTATCAAGAAGCTCCTCAGCGACTGCCGGAGACTGTTCTGCGATAGCCGCATAACCGGGGGCTTCCCAATACTTCGCCCGATAGATCGCTTTGGCTTCCTCGCGCGGCATGGAGCGCATTGCGCCACGGTAGCCATTAGAGCGAGCAACAGCCGCCGTAATGCCCCACATGGTTTCGCCGCCCCGATCAGACGGGTGATTGCTGTAAGCGCCCTCTTTGCCGATGAGGGATTCAAGAATCTGGTCTAGGCTCATATCAAACGTCCGTCGTGGTTATAGTCGGAGGGCCGGTTTCCGTCGTGGTGGTGACCTTGCCGCCCCCTCGCGCCATCCAGCCGCCAACGGCCCCCACCGCCGCAGCAGCCACCGTCTCGCCGTCACCGTGGATGATAGCCGCCACGCCGATGACGCCTAGCACCAGAAGGCCAGCAATGGCCGTTACGTCGATGTGCAGATCATTCATCAGGTCAGCCCCAACACATTAGAAATCTTTGGAAGCAGCAACGTCAGAACGACGCCTGCCCCGACCGCCGCTCCCATTTGCCAGCGTTGCAGGGCCATGACCGCAACCATCTGCTTTTCAAGGTCTATCACCCGGTCAGTCAGCCTTGCTACTCGGTCGGCTACCACGGCTGGCGTCGGGCCGCTCATTGGTGAGCATCCGCAACAAAAGGCAGACCCCGGCGACTAGACAGATAAGCGCGAAGCCGATCCAGACCATGACCCACTCCGACACACCCAAGAGCCAGAAGCTGAACGATGAAAAACGCGTTGACCGCAACAACGTACAAATACAGACCGTGTTGCGTCAGCGCGCTCAACTTCCACATGGAAATTGCTACGACGTGTAGCATAAGTTGCGCCACAAGCGCACCGACCATCACGACCTTCCAGCTTTCGCGGCTTGCTAGCCACGCCCGGTAAATCATAACCGCGAGGAACGCATCTAGTATCGGCGCGGCTAGAATGACCTCTGGGAAGCCATACAGGGCCACCAACAAGTTGTTGATGACAAAGACCATAGACAGTAGCGCGCTGACGCCCATTAAGTCAGCGTACTTCTCGGGCTTGGACCTGTAGGCCAAAAAGCAGACGACAAAGACCGCGACAATCGCCGCCGTGTACGCCAGCATCAGGCTCACGGCTTCACCGGGGCATCTGGGTCGTTGACCGGGGGCTTGTCGGTGCCGCCACTAAACGCGACGATATTGTCGCCGTCGCGGGACGCCACATAGGCTTTTTGAGCCTTGTCCAGCCGGGCGTGGAGGATAGCATGATGTTCCTCAACCAGCTTGAGCGCCTTGCGGGTCGCCTTGACGGCTTCCTCCGACTTCATCAATGCGCGCCCGATGGCGTCGATATGCTCTTGAGCCGTCATGCCGAAATAACTCCCCACGTTTTCCAAGTGCCCGGCGTTCCGCTTGCCGTGCAAACCCAACCAATGAAGCCAGCCGCTGCCGGTGCGCTGTTAAATATAACCTCACCAATGACGTGTGCGCCAGTCGTCGGAGCCGCCGTATAAGCGCCCATGATGACGTTAGAAAGCCGCAGGGTGGAGGCCGTGTCCAGCAGCCGCGCGCCAGACGAGTTCGTAACCGCGTTGCCGTCAATAAAGCAGCTTTGCAGTTCGTTCGTCTGGACGCCGACACCATACACCTGATCGACTACGTTGTTCGTCAGGGTAATGTTATTCATCGTCGCCGCGCCCGACGTGTCGTTAAACGCGGTGATTGCCCCGGTGCGGATGCTGGTCGCGGGCGCACCGCTCCACGTCGTCAAGCTGTTCTGGACGAAGTTCCCGGTGACGGTCACGTTTGTCAGGCTAACGGGAGCGCCGAAGCCGCCCGCGCTGACCAGAATGCCGCCGCCGCCAAAGGTCGTCAGGTCGGACGGCGCGTAACCGGCCTGATTGACGATTGAGTTTGCAGAGATCAGGACGTTCGAGCTACCGCACGACCAGACACCGGCAAAGCGCGGACGGATGCACTGGTTGCCCGTGACCAGAACATTGTTAGCGTTGAATAGCAGAATGCAAACAGGTTGGTTAGCTGCCGTGTATGTGTAATCGGTGCTGCTATCTTCGATAATGTTGTTGCTGAGAACCACGGGATTAACGGCGACAGCGCCACCGCCGGGCAGGAGAACTTGGATGCCAAAATTACCGAAACCCTTGATGACGTTATCGGCAACCACAATGTCGCTGTTTTCGCCTTGGTTAACAATGATCCCGCTGTCGTTGTTCAGCAGACTGTTGCCAATGATCCGATAGTCGCGGGTCGTCTGGCCGGTTCCCGCGTAGGAGTGGACGACGATTTGACCACCATTGATAATCGTATTGCCTTGGCAAAGAACGCGGTCGGCCAGCAGGGCGATAGACGAGTTGCCGACAAGCCAAGACGGGCTGTTCAGCAGATAGTTGTTTGTGATGATAAGGTGGTTTTCTTCGTCGCTTACCGGCTGCGTCGGATTGGTGTCGATTGGCGAGAAGATGAAGTCATAGAAATAGCAGTTATCGACGATCAGCCCCTTGGTGTGGTAAATGCGAACGCCATTAACCGCAGCCGTGCCGAAGCCGATATTTTGGAAAATGCTGTTCTCAATGGTGACCAGACGCGCGAGGGTGGCCTCACCCAGCAGGATCGGGTCGCGGCGCAGATACTGAAACACGCACCTGTTGACGGTGATGCGGTCAACATTTTCCAGCAGAATGCCGCGCGTGTCGAAGAGAACGGAGCCGCTGTTGCCGTCGAAGGTAATGCCTTCGAAGTCCAGATTGGAGACCGCCGACGCACTGTGAATAATCGCACACGCCGACGCAGCAGAGCCCATCTTGAGAACCGACGACGAGCCGACCATGAAGACGTTAGATTTGGCCGTCAGACAGCCAAGCCCAACCTGATTGACGATGTAAGTCTTGGGGCCGAGGTATAGACGCCCGCCGCCCGCCGTCGAGACCGCGTCGATGGCGGCCTGAATCGCTACGGTGTCGTTCGTGACGCCGTCGCCAACCGCGCCGAAGTCTTCAACGCTTACCGCATCGCGCATCTTGGCCTGAGCCGTGCGCGCAACAGCGCCCGTTCCTGCTTGCAGGAAGCCGATAAGTGCAGAGCCGCCAGAAGCCGCAAGCGCCGTGGACGTAAGGAAAGCGCCCGCAGAGCCGACGTTGACCGCCAAGGCCGTAGCAACGCCCGTGCCAAGCCCCGAAACACCCGTGCTGATCGGAAGATTGGTCGCGTTGGTCAATGCCAGTGACGACGGCGTACCGCCTGCACCGTTGAACAAAACCGGAGCGCCAGCCGACCCGATATTAACCGCGAGAGCAGTAGCAACACCCGTTCCCGGCGTGACGCCAGCCCACGTTGTCAGGTTAGCGGCGTAGGCTTGAACGTCGGTTCCGATAACCAGCCCGAGATTCGTCCGCGCACCAGAAGCGGTTGACGCTCCGGTCCCCCCATTCGCAATCGGCAGGATGCCAATCCCGGCATACCGCGAGAACGTCAGCGCCGTCGTGCCGAGCACAATCGGATTAGCCGTCGTCAGGGTAAAGACCGCCCCGCCGCTTGCTGTGCCTTCAGACACGAACATGGTCATTCCAGACATGACCTTGGCGCTTGTATCAGCATCGCCAGAACGCATTGCAGCGCCAGACGCGACCACAACGTAAATGCCGTTTTGTGATCCGGTCGATTGATCCTTCAGCAGAACCCGGTCACCCGTCGCCACCACCACGCCGTCAATGGTCGCGCCGTTAATGAGTGCGGATGCAATCGTGATGTTAGCCGTCGAGGCTACACGAACGGGGGCCTTGTATTCCAGAACCTCCGAAACCGCGAAATTGGTTGACGGGCTGTAGTCATCGAAAACGGACGGGTTGCCAATGCTTTGCCCATCGGGTCCCGTGATCGACACGCTATACGTCAGCGTATTGTCAGCCCAGATTTGAGCAAACTGGCCAGACGAGTTAGCCACAACCGGGTTAGCAAGAGGCGTCGTAAGGGCCGCGCTTGTGTAGATCGTGGCAAGCGTCGTGGTTTCGTTTTCATAGACGTACAGTTTCGCGCCCGCGACAAGGGTATCGTCACGGTCACGCGCCGGGGCGTATTCAGAAATGACAATGCGACCAGCGGCCATTATTCTTCATCCCCTGCGTATTCACCAGCTCCGCGCGATGCGGCAAACCGGATTGCTCTAAGCGTGTCGCGGGCCTCTTGCCTGTTCATCCGCGTGGCCAGCATGTCAATGACCTCACGGGTGCGGGCCGGGTCCATAGCCGCAAGGCTGATAGCCTCTGCTTGTTGGTCGCTGAACCCGCGAGACATGAACCGGCGACCGAGGCGAGCCATGATGCCCGGCAGGTTCCCCCGCGCCACGTCACCAATCGCACCGCCGATTTCCGCCGCTTGGTCAGCAGCGTTCGTCATCGTTTCAGAGCCGACGCGGGGCGATACCCGTTGAGCGTCTTGCAACACCCGCAACTCAGCCTCAGACCGAGCGCGAAGGCGCGGAGCATCAACCCCAAGCGCAGCCGCACGGCGGAACTGGTCTTCATTACTGGCGAGGCTTTCCAGAACACCGCGAGCGCCGGTCGGGCCAGAGCCTTGGGCCTCCATTGCCTGACGAGCCGCAGCCCGTTGAACATTCATTTCCGGCGGCGTAGCGTTTGTGGCTTGGCGAATGAAGGCGTCGGTAGAACGCTCGCTGATCGGGTCAGGAGCAGCTTGCACGAAGTTACGGCCCGTGGTCGCCGCCTCCATAAGCTGACTGTCATCGGCGTACTGACGAAGCCAATTGTCGTAGCCTTCCGACGATTGCCTAGCCGATTCTCGGATAGCGCGGCCAAGGTCGCGGAGAACAGGGCCGTTAGCGGGCGTTTGTGAGCGGAAAGCGCCAGCCGCCGCAGCGTTCAGGGCGGCGGACACATCTTGCGCCTCACGCACCGTCATCGCCGCACCTGAGGGATTATCAAGCGCCATGTCCGCAAGCTGGTTAAGTCGTCCAGCCGCCGCGCGTTCTGCCGGGTCAAGGGAGGCTTGAGCGCGAACCGCCGCCTCTCGAATAGCATTGCGTGCCATGTCAGAGCGAACCGCTTGCACGGCGTTTTCATTCAACCGGACTTGCTGGCCACCAAAGTCAGCCATGCCCTCTTGTGCGTTCGCGCGGCGGGTTGCCGACAGTTCATCAATCACATCGAGAGTGGGCCGCGTCTCTTGCGAGATTTCCTCACCCGCCATTTGGCGAACACGCGCAGGAAGGTTTCGGCGCATGGTTTCAGGCAGCCGAGAGGCAACCTCGCGAGCGCCAGTATCCCGCGTGTTTAGTGCGCGGAACGTACCCGCCCGAGCGTCATCCACCAGATTGATAAGGCGGGGCTGAACCCCAAGCGCCTCAAGCTCATCCGCGCGTTGCGTCAACACGCCCGCATCCGGGTTGAACCGTGCGCCGTACCTGTCAACCGCTCCCTCAAGCACGTTAGGGGCTAGGCGACGGGAAGCCTCCGCAGCGCCGGGAACGCCGAACCGCTCGCCAAGCGCCGCAATAGGACGGGCAATCACGCGGCCTGCCGGAGCGAGGACATTATTGATTACCGGACGGGCAGCCGCGCCAACCACCGGAGCAGCAACAGCACCGAGAACGCCGCCCTGAACGGTATCACCAGCCCGCTCGCCTAGGTCGCCTTCGCTAGAGCCAAACCCATAAGCAGCACCCGCAGCACCGCCACCAGCAGCCAAACGAGCGGCATTCTGACCCCCGCGCACAACGCGATCAACTAGCGGCGCGCTGCGAGCCAGCCGAGGGGCTTGGCGAAGGATTTGTGGAGCCAGACGTGCCGTACCGACGCCGCCACCCACAGCGCCGACCAACTGGCCAGCCCCGCGAGTCAGCGGCATTTGCTCCGCATCGGCCTCATCAATCCCGCGCATCAGATCGAGGTTCTGACGATACGCGCCGCCCCAATCACCATTCCAGCCGCCGCGCGTTCCACGGTCCAGCGGAGCAAGCGTATTCAGGCCAGCGGTGATTTCATCCGAAAGGCCAAAGGTTGCCGCATCCGCAATGCCGCGAACGAACGTATCAGCACGACGGCCAATGCCTTGATCAGCAGTGCGCGCCTCAATCGCACCCATAGCCGGTGCAGCCTCGCCCTCAGAACCGGGACGGGCGGAGCCGTTGACGCCGCCTCCATCAGGCGGAGGAGCGCCACCGCCGTCTTCCGGGAAGATGGGGTTGCCTTGATCGTCGCGAGGATAGCGCCACACCCCATCAGCGCCACGGACGCGACCACTTGCAGCAAGGGCTTCCGGGGTTTCGTCCGGCAGAAGGTCGCGAATGCGAAGGTTGTTTGGGTCGTTAGGATCGTAAGGCGCGGCTTGGCCAATACCTTGAGCCACCGCGTTAATCATCATCCGGCGTTGTTCGGACTTTTGAGCCAAAACTTCGGGGCTGTCGCCGGGCTGCGGAAGAGCCGCGCGGATCAGGCGCTGCGCTTCAGTAGGAGTTACCGCAGCGCCAGACATGATCGGCAGGATAGCCGCCTCAAACGTCTTGGCCGCTTGGTTGTAAGCATTGTAGTCCTCGCCACCAGCAATGCGAGCGGCAAATCCCGCGTCAAAAGGAACAGCCTCTAGCGCAGCAGCGCCCGCGTTCTGGAAGCTCGACGGGTTGTAACCCTCGCGGTCCATACGCTCCATGTTGTCTTGCGCGGCTTGGAGCGGGCCAAGGTTAATCATGAACCGCGCGCGAGCGTCAGCCCCAACCATCGGAGACGATTCCGCACCGTTTCCAGCCGCCGCAGCCTGAGCAGCAGAGACAATCGTATCCATGCCGCCGCGCGGGCCGTAGCGGACGACAGCGCCGTTCGGGAGGCGCATCGCGCCTTGGCCGTATTCTGGCGCGGGAAGCGGCTCAGTTTGCTCCCACGACGCCTCTTGCTTGGGGTCACCGCCCTTGAAGCGGTATCCGTCGATAACCGCGCCGACTTCGGGAGCCTCTTGCTGCGCCATTTAGTAACGCTCCCACGGACGACGAGCAGGGCCAGCCGGAGCCGCAGCACCGCTATTGCCAGAGCGAGGGCGGGGAGGCGCACGGCGAGCGCCGGAAAGGCGTTGCTGGCCTTCCAGATAATCGGGGTCCAATTCCATGCCGGAGCCGTCCGCCTTGCGACGATAGCCGGTTGGCAGGCTAGGCGGGGCCACAGGCGCATCGTAAACTGTGCTGTAAACGCCCGTGTAACGATCAGGCCGAATAACATCACCGCCCGACATACGGTCATTAGCAGTCACCGCACCCACTTCGCCACCAACCGCCGTCACCAGAGAGCGGAGTTGAGCGTCGCTCATGTCGGCGGAATCGAGTTGCGCCAGCACTTCATCCGGGTATCCCATTTGCTGAAGCACCGGGCGAAGCGTGGTCGTGTAAATCTCACGGCGCTGATCGGGCGGGGCCTGCAACAGACCCTCTGCACCCTGAAGGATGAACTTCAGTTTTTCCGTTCTTTCCGCCGCATCACGCTCGCGTTGCGCGTCGGCATCACGGGTCATGTCAGCGCCGATTTGCCGTTGGCCTGCAAGGTCACCAGCGCCGCCAAGGGCAGACATTGCCGCAGCAGCATCACCACCCGCCAAGGCATTACCAGCCACACGACGAGCGCGGGACTGGGCCATCATCTGTTGTTGGTTGAAGCCGTCAGAAAGCGCGTTGGTAGCCGCGTAAGGATCGACCTGCATTAGAACAGCCCCCAAAGATCAGACGGCGGATTCTGACCACCCGTCCCGCCTGTCGAACCCGTAGGCCAGTTATAGGCGATGTTCCCGCCGATATTCCCCAGCGCGTTACCCCAAGCGTTTGCCTGCGTCCCGTAGCTGGACTGAAGGGCATTCGAGGCGTTCTGATTGTTCTGGCCGACCTGTGCGCCATACTGGCCAGCCAAGGCGTTGCCCTGACCTGTAGCCGTTTGGCCGAGGCCCGCCACGCTAAACAGTTGGTTCATTTGCGTGTTGTATTCGTTCGACGCATAGTCCTGACCGTATCGCGTCAAGGCCCGCAGCGTGTCCCCGCTTTGCATCGAGCCCGAGGCCGCACGGTTGGCGTTAATCCCCCGCTGGCCTTCATCGAACCGGAACTGATAGCCGGGCGAGGCATAGAAGCCGCCATAACGGTTCTCAGGATCAAGCACGTTCGGACCACCAGCAGGTGCCGTTCCCGTAAGCGTCGGGCCTTGTGCGCCCGGCAGAACTTGCGGACCTGTAGAGCCGTCCGTCGAAAGCACATTCGATCCGGTAGCGAGCGGCATTACAGAGGGGCTGTCAGGCATCAGGCCGGGAGCCATCTGCGCCACGTCCTGCTGATCGCCCATCTGGCGAGGCATGACCGATCGATCATCTTGCGGGCTAAGGCCCGGAGCAAACAACGCCACGTCGCGCTGATCGTAACTCGCCCCGCCCGTGCCGTATCCACCACCCCCACCACCGCCAACGGTCGGGGCAACACCACCACCGCCAATCAAAGGCTGGCCACCACCCACCCGAGGCGCAACGGGAGACGCTTGGCCACCCAAGCCCAGACGACGGTTAATCTCTGACAGCGCAGCCGTACCCGAGGCCCGCCACGGAGCAAGGTCCGTCCGCTGCTGGTTGAAAATGTCCCGCTGAAGCGCGTTGTTTTGGTCGGCTACACCTTGTGCTGCCCTCGCCTGACGATCAGCGCCACGCGAGGCAATCGCAGCTCCACCAAGGGTCACGGCCCCAGCAATAAGAGGAACAGCAACTGGCATCAGATAGCCTCCAACTCAGGGCCATGCAGCACCTTGCCGCAACAGATCATCAGCGGAGAGATCGAGACAAGATCAATCATCGGCGCGAAGCAAACCGCAGCCCATTGGTTGTAATGCCAGACGGCTTTAGCCGGGTTGGTCTTGAGCATCAGAAACGCCGCTCCAGCAGCATGAGAGGGAGATATTGCCTCTAGTTTCTCATGAAACTGCTGACCGGCCTGTAAGCAAGCATCGCTCGCCTGTATCCAATCCTCAATGCAGAGGACGTGATATTCTCCAAACCATAGCCGAAACCCTGCTATCCGCGCAAGTGCCCGAGCAGCAACATTCCCCGCCGGAAGCTGCGTCACAAGTTTAACCGCGTCCGTCTTCAAGAAGACGTATTCAAGCGCCTCCTTCAGATTGTCCCGAACCTTTGCCCCCCTGACTTCAGGCAGGAAAAGCGAGTGGACCTCGTACTGACAAGCACCGAGATTCCGCAGAACCCATCCACCGCCCTCAAACTGCAAGGCGATGTTTGCCGGGTCACAGATCAGCGCCGACAGATCGACTTCGCCCTCACCCTTAAGCCACGGCCTGACCTTGGGATGATTAGCGACTTCGTTCAGGACGGTCGGGTCTAGCGTCCTCACGCTTGCTGATCGCTGCGGTAGTAGTTCACCGACAGATTGACCGCCGTGTTAGCGTCCGCCTTGGCATACAAGGCCGCGCCATTGGCCAGCACAACAGCACCGACCGGCACCGTTACGCTTTGTCCCCGAAACACCGTCTGAACCGTCATCTGGTTAGCCGTGGTTGCGGAACCCGCCGAGGGCACCTGATACAAAGTAACAAACCGGCTGGTCGTGTCGATGTTCATGGCGACCACCGAGGTAATCACACACGACTCGTTAGCCCCCGCAGTCACCAGCGCAACAGCAGTAGTCGTTAGTTGGGTTGTTACGCCCGTCGCTTGGGTTGCCATCAGAGATGCTCCACAACAATCACGCGGCCTGCGCCGCCATTTCCGCCATTACCGGATACCACGCTGCCAGCGCCGGTAGCGCCACCACCACCGCCGCCGCCGCCAACAACCCCATCACCACCGTCGCCGCCGTCATCAGTGGTTGCTCCACCGCCACCGCCACCGCCATAGCCGGGGCCGAAATACACATCGGAATCACCTGCCGTAGAACCGGGCGAGCCTGACGTGCCTGCCGCACCACCCGCACCGCCGCCACCCGTTGCCGTAAGAGCGCGCCAAGAACCCGCCGCGCCAGCACCGCCAGCCCCGGTATTATACCCACCGCCACCACCACCGCCGGGAGCGCCTTGATAATCATTTGAGGCGTCTGACGCTGTGACCAAACTTCCGTCCGTGCCAAGCCCGCCACGAAACAAGTTGCCGTAAAGAGTTGTTACCGCGCCACCAACCCCCGCAACGCCAATAGAGCCAGCGGTGCCGAAATTTCCGCCATTTGCATAAAGCAGATCACCAAACGCGCTATATCCGCCCGCCGTGGCCGCAACGCCCGGCGAGCCGCCCGATCCAGCAGCACCAACCGTCACCGTGATAGTGGCTGGCAAGGTCGCCGCGTTCATCGTGGCATAAGTGTAACCGCCCCCACCGCCACCACCGCCGCCGCCGCCCGTGCTGACAATCGACCCACGGCCTCCACCGCCACCTCCACCAATGCAGTAAACGTCAATCGAGCGAACGTCAGAGCCAGCGGAATAGGTGTCGTCCGCGTCAAAGATAACCACGCGCGTCTTAGGCACCGGAGACAGCGCAGCCGTGCTGACGCCCTGTAGCGATTGAAACTGACGCGCAAGGGCCTCTAGTTGACCCGTCAGGCGGTCAATCCCGTCCAGCCGACCTTGTGCCGCCACATCGCCCAAAGCCCGCGCAAGGGCCTCGTTCTGGCCTGTAGCAATAAGCCCCTGAATCGTGCCGAGGTTCGATACCGTCAGGATTTCAAAGAACTCATCCGTAAAGCCGCCCGTCCGCTCCCACAGGTTCAATAGAAACCGCTGAAACGTCTGTGTCGCCCGACCCGTTGCAGGGTCAACGACAGGGAACGCCGCCTGCAGAGGAGAAACATCGACAGGACGCGCAACCATCAGAACGGCTCATTGTAAGTGGCGTACTGTAGCGTTGTCTGCACGTTGTCAGAATCTACCACTTCAAACAAGAAGCCCGGCGAGCGATACTGGCCAAGCCGCGTCCAGAACACGCGCTTGTTATACTGGCCAATAAATCCGAGGTTCGCTTGCTTCTCGTCGCCCCAAGTCATCCCACCGTCTTTGGAGCACTTGATACGCATAACCGGCAATGCTTCCGGGTTAGGTGATGCGCCCGTGTTGCACTGAATCCAGAGGCTATCAATCGAGGCGCGCTTGATCGTCGGAACTCCACCGCCAACCACGCGATAGATCGGGTCGCCGTTGTCGTTCCCTATCGCCGGATTAAGCGTAAACAACTTCCCGCTCTGGCTATCGCCAAGCACCACCGAAGACCCCGCCGAGGCGACCGCGACGTGACCACGGAACCGATCAAGTCCGTAGCTTTGCCACTCGCACCATGCGCCGGTTGACACGTCAAATGCGAATGATCCCTGATCGCACGAAACGATATAAAAGGCGTGGCCATCAAGGATGAACGCAATGGCCGTGAAGTCACTGCCCGAAAGCCTGAACTTCTCTTCAATCGAGGTGGTGCTGATGCGTTGTGGAACGTCAGCCGCCCGATAAGCAATCCGCCCTTGCTCATTGTCCTCACCCACAAAGAAAATCGTGTTGTCGAACATCAGCACGCAGTCGCGAGACGTTGCCCCCCGCGAGAATATCCGGCCCTGATACCGCTGGAATGGCGCATCGCTCTGACCGGTCGGAAGCCAAACCTCCGCGCTTTCCGAATCAAACAGCCAAAGCTCCGAAGCTGTGGCAATCGTGGCAACCGAGTTGTCGGGCGAGCTTTCCGCCGTAAAGAAGTCCAGCGGATCAATCGTAATCTCACCGGGACGGATGAAGTACCGCCGACCAATCCCGCCAGCCTGCACGACGATATAACCGTTAATCTCGGTTACGTCCGTCGCGGTATAGGACGACGGCACCGTTACCCGCCTTACGTCCGTTCCGTCGTAGAGGTACAGTTCACCCCCAGCGACAAAGAACAGCCCTTGCACAAGGTCAGTCCCCGCCCACCGGATCAGATCAGTCCCCGCAATCGCGGTCAGACCGCCCCCGAACGGAACCGCCACACCAGCCCGATAAAGCGTCGTCAGGGACACACAGAACAGATCACCGCTAAACAGGCCATCTTCGCGGAATACCCCGCGCTGCATGGTCCCCACGGTGCTATTAAGCACCAGACCAGGCCTAGGCAGGATAGCCACCCCTGTTACCTGATTGGCGTCTGCCTTCTCGACATAGCGGTTTATCAGGCGGATGGGAGGAAGTTTCCCGACCGACCTTGTGTCATACGTCGTACCGAGAACTGCGGCGGGCATTTCTAGGCATAGACTACGGTGAGGCCGAGAACGTCACCCGCGCCGATTGCCGTGTTGTTATTGTCCGCAGCACCCGTCACCATCCCGTAACCAATGCCTGTCGCAAAGCCGAACGGGACTTGGAACGAGAACGCAGCCGTAGCCGGAAGAGCATAGGTCAGGACCGGGGTATCAGTCCCCACGGTCGGAGCCGTCGCCTTGTTATAGAACTTCAGGTAAATCACGCCTGCCGAGGCATTGTAGCCGTTGACGCTATAGATCGCGCCAGCCGTTGCCTTAACCAGCGTCGCGTTGTTCGTCGCGGCACTCGACGGCAACCGGGCCGCAGTCGTGGAGGCCGACCCCGCACCGAACATAGACGTGACCGGGAAGGGCTTTTCGTAGCTGACCGGAACGTCATGGCCGTTCGGGCTTTCAAAGAAACGGTTAACGCCGCTCATTGTGCATATCCTCTGTAAGGGTATTGCGGTTGAAGGAAGACAGACGACGGGCGGTCGAACCCACTAAGTTTATCGTAAAGCTCGCGGGCCATCGCGACAATCTTTGACGCAACAACCGGCCTAGTCTCGGTAATGCCGAACGTGTCCAGCAGACGAGCGGCGAGGTTATACGTCACCGTCTCACACCACTCTTGCGGAACATCAATGTTCTGGTCGAGGTCCGTCACGTCCTCAATCACACGCGCCGTAGTGCAAAGGATGTTTGTCTCAATCGGCGGAACCGGCCACAGCGTCATGGTCACCGAATCGCGCTTGCGACGGAAGTAGAAGATAGTGGGGCTTCCCGGCGCGGTCTTGTTCGGGAGGGTGATGTACTCACCGCGCTCCCACCGCGCCAGAATCCGCTGGAACGTCGGGTCAATCTCAACCCGCGCCTCTTGAACGTCCAGAACCCGAGGATCAAGCGTGACTGTCGCCGTATCAGCGGCAAACACAATCGTTTCCTCTTCCTCGCGCCAGAGGTTGCAGCCGTCAGCCTGCCAGCTTTTGAGCATCCATTGCAGTTGCGTAAGGCATTGCTCGCCGTCCGTACCAGACGGGGTTTCCCCACCACCCAGCACGGTAATCAGCGTCATGGCTTGGGTGATTACGTCCCGTGCCGTGAAGGTTTCTGAAATGCTGTTGCTAGTTGCCATGTGGCAACCCCTGCATTATCATCGGCGAATGGAAAAGCCTTGCGTACAATGCGGCACGATAATCCCGAAGGTGGTGGCTAAGCAGAAATACTGCTCCCTCCCCTGCCTTTTGAAGCGACGCTTGGAAAAGCGCGATAGCGGATGTGTGGAGTGGGTTGGGCCGCGCACAACAACAGGCTACGGCTTGATAAATATCGGGAAGATTCACAGCGTGCGTCCGGGTGTTTGGAAAGCTCACCGGCTTGTCTGGACTGTGACAAACGGCGAAATCCCCGATGGCGGACACCTTCTTCATTCGTGCGATAATCCGTTGTGCTGCAACGTCGAACACCTTCGCGTAGGAAGCGACGCCGACAACAAAGCTGACATGATGGCTCGCGGGCGCGTAGCGCGTGGGTCCGCGCTTCCTCACACCAAGCTCACCGTTGAGAAAGTTATAGATATTCGCCGCCGTGCGGCTGGCGGCGAGAGAAACAAAGACCTCGCGAAAGCTTTTTCCCTCGACCAATCGACCGTCTCGCAGATCGTAAGCCGAAAGCGCTGGAGCTACGTTTAGGGTCGCCATCGCTACAGGTCTTCCGGCAAAACAGGATCGTTGACGTCGATAAACAGGTTATCGGGACGCGGACGAATATCGGGAAGCGGCACACCCTCTGGACCCACATCAGGGGCCGTCAGAATGGCTGGCCGAGGGTCCCAACACGTATCAAGGCAAACCATCAGGCCCGTCCATTCCTTCGCTACGTCAGAGCGACGGCGCTTAAAACTGCACCTATCGCAAATTGCCCAGACCCCGCCGGGAACGTAGTTGGGTGCGCCTCTGGTATCTGGACGGATGCTCACCGCGAAGCCTCCAGATAGCGGATCGCCGATTGAAGGCGCTCCACGCTATCGCCAAACGCACCAAGCGAACGATTGCAAGGAGTGCAAAGAAGCCCCCTGATCTTTCTAGTGGTGTGGCAATGATCCACGGCGAGTGACCTGCTTTTGTCTTTCCGATGACAGATGGCGCAAACACCATTCTGCTTAACAAGGCGCTCTGCATAGTCCTCCAAGGATATACCAAAGCTTTTCTTTAAATCGTAGCCCTTGGATCGGACGGGGTTTTTTGCCCGCCATTTCCGCTGTTGCAGCGCCCTCCATTCCCGATCCTCTGTAAGCTCAGGGCGCGTCGCCCGCTCAAACCAAAAGAAGTTGTCAGGCCCAAACGGCTTTCTAGGGTCTAGCCGCTTTAGGTGGAAATCGCCCTCTGGTCTTTCTCCCACGTCCTCAAGAAAGGCGTAAAAGTCATCCCATCGGTCTTCGCGGCCCTCTGCCACTCTCTTTGTGCCCCGCCACGCGTGGTTAAGCGGATGCTTGTTTCTGTCGCCCCAATCGTCGGGCCTCGTAACCTTGAAGGCGTCTCCGTGATGCCTCCACCTTGAATAATGCGTCTCGCACAAATGCCGCGCCACTGACGGCTTCTGGCAGACAATACACGGGGGTCCGGGGTTTTTCCTAGGCATAAGCCAGAGACTAACACTAGACCCCCGTGGTTGCAATTATTGGAGTGGCGCTCTACTCAACTTCCGGCCACCCCAAAAGCCCCGCGCCAGTCGCCCCATCCGGGAACGAAACGAGCGGTAGCCTTGGCCTTCAGGTTCTCGGTGTCGAAGTCGTTGTCGCGCTCAAGCTCGACTTCACGACGCCACAGAGACTTCAGGCCACCC
>Ga0181338_1000052_pt1 | contig 33366 bp, 50 predicted proteins | sample Sp13VDMM110SD_FD_122168 | JGI IMG/M metagenome (GOLD analysis project Ga0181338, IMG submission 122168) | Freshwater viral communities from Lake Michigan, USA - Sp13.VD.MM110.S.D | ecosystem: Environmental > Aquatic > Freshwater > Lake | place: USA: Michigan | collected 2013-04-23
GCTGCCACGGCCAGCGGCAACTCCGGTGCTGCCACGGCCAGCGGCAACTACGGTGCTGCCACGGCCAGCGGCTACTCCGGTGCTGCCACGGCCAGCGGCTACTACGGTGCTGCCACGGCCAGCGGCTACTCCGGTGCTGCCACGGCCAGCGGCAACTACGGTGCTGCCACGGCCAGCGACTACTACGGTGCTGCCACGGCCAGCGGCGACTCCGGTGCTGCCACGGCCAGCGGCTACTACGGTGCTGCCACGGCCAGCGGCAACTCCGGTGCTGCCACGGCCAGCGGCGACTCCGGTGCTGCCACGGCCAGCGGCAACTACGGTGCTGCCACGGCCAGCGGCTACTACGGTGCTGCCACGGCCAGCGGCTACTACGGCAAGGCACGCGGCAAAGAGGGCTGCGCCTTGTTCCTGGTGTTCCGCGATGGCGACCGCAAGATTGTCCACGCCAAGGCTGCGATTGTGGGCCGTGACGGCGTCAAGGCCGACACGTACTACAAGCTGAGCGCCAGCGGTGAATTCGTTGAGGCCTGAGCCATGAACGCCCTCAACCAGTCTGAAGCCGCCGCAATAGCCCGCGATTGGCGCAAGGGCAACCCGATGAACCTCGGAACCCCTCACACCACTGTAAACGGCGCTTGCAACGCAATCCGTGACATGCACATGCCGAGGCACAACGACTTCTCCCAAGTTCTTGCTGTCTTTGCATCAAAGCTGAAAGACAGCGGGTTTCTGAGCGAGAAGGCCAAGAGGTCGATTGTTGAACAGCTGGACGAGCTGGCCGATGAAATCGATCAGGACAAGGTTAACCAAGAAGCGAGGACTGTATGAGCAACGCAATACACACGCCGGCATCTTTCCTTGAGCTTGTCGAAAACGGCACGTTCATTGAGATTTGCAACGCATTCAACCACGTCTATGCGGTGCGCTTGATGCTACTGAAGGAGTTGGACGTGATCGCTGATGGCTTGTCGGTCGATGGTCGAACCATGGATGGCATGACCAAAGCCGCCGCCGCCAACAAGGCCCGCGCCGCCATCGCCAAAGCCTCCCCCTCTCGGAAGCCTATCCCGACGAGCGCGCCCACTGCATAGAAGGCCCAGCCCCAAAGAACTACGGACGCCGCGCTGTGAATGTAGCGATGGTGATTGCTATCTGGGCTCTGATTGTTTTTGTTTCTACTGGAGGTTGAGATGATTGTTTTTGAAAATTCCGGAGAAATCGACATTCGGTCAATCTCTACCTTCGGCGTCAGCGTCAAGGAGGGTGCGAACCCGATAGGATTTTTCGGGACCGGACTGAAATACGCCATCGCCGTTCTGCTGCGCACGGGTCATCGTGTCACCATCATGTCCGGCCTGATGGTCGTTAACTTCGGGATTGAAAAATCCGCGGTGCGTGGCCAGGATTTCGACTTCGTGACCATGCAAATTGACAACGGCGCGCCTGTCGCCATCGGCTTCACAACTGAGCTTGGTAAGCAGTGGGAAGTCTGGATGGCCTACCGCGAAATAGCCTGCAACTGCAAGGACGAGAACGGCGCCGGCCGACATGAGCATTACATGGTTGACCCCGAGGCCGGGAAGACCCTGCTGATTGTTCAAGGTGATGACTTTGAGTCAATTTTTGCCACCAGCCACCGGTTTATTCTGGAAGATCAGCCGTGGCTCAAGTCTGGAACATTGGAAATCAGAAACCGGCCGGGAAGCGAATTCTTCTATCGTGGCGTGCGTGTGGCTGACTTGCGCGTGCGCGGCATCTACACCTATTGCGAGCAGGCAAAGATGGAGCTTACCGAGGACCGCACGATTAAGTCAGAGTGGGAAATGTATTACCACATTGCGGCCGGCATTTTGCGCGCTACTGACAAACAGTTTTTGCGTAGCGTGGTCATTGCTGCGGATGACACGCTTGAGGGGCGTCTTGATTATCACAACCTGAGCGTAGCACCAAGCGTTGAGTTCCTTGAGGTTGTCGGCTCCTGCATGGCTGACCGCTCCATGAAGCTGAACGCCAGCGCTCTCAAGATATGGCAGGACGCTACAAAGAAGGTGTTTGCACCACGCCAAATAGCCCTTACTGCTGTACAGCAAAAGAGCATGGACAAGGCGCTGGACTTCTGCGAACGCATCGGGTTCACCATTCGCGGCGCGTACCCAATTAGCGTTGTCGAGAGTTTGGGCGAAGGTTGCTTAGGCCTTGCCAAAGACGAAACGATTTTTATCGCTGAGCGGGTTTTCCACCTGGGCGGAGCTAAGCAATTGGCATCAACGCTGATCGAGGAATACCTGCATCTTCGTCACGGCTGGCGCGACATGACACGCGAACTGCAAAGCTTCCTGTTCGACAAGATGGTCAGTCTTGGCGAAGAAGTTGTAGGAGAAGCACTATGACCACGAAACCCACTCAAAGAGCACGAGAGCGCGCCGTCCTCGACTTCTGGGATGACGTAACTCTCATCAAGATCAGCGACGCCCCTCTCAACTTCTGGGACAAGTGCAGCTGGTGGCAAAAGATCCTGGTTGTTTGCGCTGCCGTCATTCTTTGCTGTTTGGTTGGCGGGATGGCCGCCAGCATTTTGACGGGGATTCCGAAATGACTGACAAAACACACTATCGCAAGGCGTTTGACTCTCCCTACCTGAGCAGCGCCGACATCGTGGAGCCCACGGTTCTCACGGTGCATCACGTTTCCCTTGAGGGCGACAAGACCAAGAAGACAAAGGATCTGTTCAACACGGCCCACTTTGTCGAGAAGGAACTGCGCCCCGGAGAAAAGCTCAAGCCCATGATTTTGAATGCGTCCAACAGCAAAACGCTCAAGCGCATCACTGGCTCTGCGTTTATCGACGACTGGAAGAACGTTCCAATCACCGTATACGTTGACCCGAATGTAAGGTTTGGCAAGGAGACGGTTGAGGGCTTGCGTATCCGGCCAGAAGCCGCCCAGCGCAAGCGTGGCCCCATCACTGACGACAGGCTGAAACAGGCCATTGCAGCCATCGCGGCGGGGACCTACACGGCGCAGGCCCTGGAGGGGCGCTACGAACTGACATTGGCCCAACAACAAGACCTCGATACGGCTCTTGTCGCGATGGCTGGCGGCTCAATGGAGGAAGTCAATGCATAAGTTCCGCTGCTCCTCCCTCGGACTAATCATGACTGACGCGCAGAGCATTGATCCGGCGCTGCTGACCGAAGAGCTGGCCGTCATAAGCCGAAAAAAGGTCAAAACCGACGAGGATAAAGCCACGCTTTCGCCCCTCTGGGACAAAAGCCTGTCCGTTGGCGCGAAAACCTATATCGAATCGCTGGCGAAGCAGCTGGTGTACGGCTACGACGAGGACATTACCAGCAAGTTCCTTGAAAAGGGCGTGAAGGTCGAGGACCAATCTATCGAGCTTTACAACTCGGTGTTCTTCACGAACCACGCCAAGAACACCGAACGCAAGGTGAACGAATGGATCACAGGGGAATGCGACATCAACGCCCCGGAATTGATTATCGACATCAAGTCCCCGTGGTCACTGGCGACGTTCCCGGCCACCATTGCCGCAGGCAGAGACAAGGGCTATGAGTGGCAGGGACGCGGCTACATGATGCTTTGGCAGAAGCCGAAATTTGAAATCGCCTATTGCCTTGTCAACACGCCTGAAGAGCTTATCGGCTACGAGCGCGAGGAGCTTCACATTGTTGACCACATCACGCCGGAGCTACGCGTAACCCGCGTTCCGTACACCCGCGATCTGGCCCTGGAAGAAAAAATCAAGATCAAGTGCGAGGCTGGAAATGCCTACCTCGATTTGCTTGTACGCCAGATCGCAGCCGAACACACTTACTAAGGAGAAAACATGGCATCCCTCAACAAAGTCCAGCTTATCGGCAACCTCGGGCGCGACCCGGAAATGCGCTCTTTTCCCAACGGGGACCAAGTCGCCAGCGTGACAATTGCCACTACCGAAAAGTGGAAAGACAAGCAGTCTGGCGAGATGAAAGAGGCGACCGAATGGCACCGCGTGCAGTTTTTCGGCAAGCTGGCCGAGGTGGCCGGGAAATACATTCTCAAGGGCTCGCAGGTCTATGTCGAAGGTTCCTTGCGCACTCGCAAATGGACCGACAAAGACGGGATCGAGAAGTATTCCACCGAAATCCGCGCCGACCACATGCTGATGTTGGGCAGCAAGCCCGATAGCGCGCCGGCTCCTCGTGCCGCCAAGCCGGCTGCAAAAGATCCTGCTCAGACGCCATCGCCGAAAGCATCGGGGTTTGATGACATGGACGATGACATTCCTTTCTGACCACCTACCCATCAACAAAGAAGTAACACCGGAACATAAGGGGATTGAGATGACAGAGCCAAAGATTCCGCTGATCGTTGTATTCCCACGCGGACAACTAAGCGCGAAAGACAAGGAGCGCTTGACAAAGGCCGGCGTTATTGCCGTCGAGGCGGAAACCCCTGAGGCGGTCCGTCAACTTCACCTCGCGCCGCCGTTGATCAATACCAAAATTAATGGCGATGGACTTGTTCGGGCGGCCCTGCTATCGCTGGCCGAACAGTCGGCAGAAACGGCTGGCGGAAGCATAACGACAACGGGGCGAGCGGCGCATCAGTTCATCAAATATCTCGCTGCGTCGGTGGAGGCCCAGCCATGACCACCCCTCAATCCCCCGCCATGGTAGAGGTAGACAGACTGCCGGAGCCCCATGTTCTGGAAGGCCACTACCGCGACCACATGGGCAGTGTGAGCGGCTGGTCTGAGCTGCAAGTCCTTGAGTTAATAGCAGCCGAGCGGGCTGAGGTAGTGCGGATTTCGGCTGAGTGCGAGAAGCTGCGGGCCGAGCTGGGGAAATACGCAAATATCTTCAACTGGGACGTTGACGACCGAGGCATAAGGCGGGTCTGGCTTGAGCCCGGAAGCACGACGCCAACCGCCTACAACGGCTTCGAGTCGGCCCGCGCCGCTCTCGCTACACCCACTCAAGGAGAGCCGAAATGAGCTACTTCAACACCGAACAGAAAAAGCTCATCAACAAGATGCGCGTCTATCAGGACGAGGTAGCCGACTGCGACTTGCGCGACGAGCCGTGCCCGCTGCTGATTGCCCAGCTCGAAGAGCTTTTGACGCTCACGACGCGCCTCAGCGCCAACGCCAAGGTGCTGCTGGCCACGATCAAAAAGGACCAATCATGACCAACCCAACACCCCAGACACTGCCCGAAGCGCTGCGACTCGCTAACTATCTTGAAAAAGAGTGGGTGACGGGCGACTGCTTGAATGCCGCCCGTGAACTGCGCCGTCTACACGCCGAGATTTCCGCCCTCGCCGCTCAGCCTCCAGCACCCCCAGTCGAATGGTCAGTGAAGATCATGCAAGACTGGGACCCGCGCCGGCTTTTGCTGCGCATCGGCGTGCAGCAGTTTTACCTTGACATTCACGACGAGCCGGACGATCCCGGAAGGATGGAATGGCACTGCGCGCAGCTTACCGGGGCGATGCAGAAGCTGACCGCTCAGCCTCCAGCAGACCCCCTCAAGCCGCTGACGGAGCTATCCGAAGAGCTTGGGCTGCATAGCGTCCAGGCAGGGGTGGAGGTTGGCCTTCCGGGTGTTCTTGCGGCGATCGTGAAAGCTATGAAAAATTATCGCTGCCAGTACCACCAGCAGGACGAAGACAACGGCGGAATGCCGCTTGCAGATGTCCTCACAGAACCCGGCGCACCCGACATACGCACGGGACTTAAGGAAATTTTGCATCTTGCAGAAGATGTCTTTGCGGCCGTCGAGCTGGCCGTTCCCCAGCCTCCAGCAGTGGCAGCGATACCCGAGGAGATGGCGGTGACGGAAGAACACAGGACTACGGCTCTCAAGCTGGCGCTTTGCGAGATTGACCGTCTCGTGAAGGAGAATTTTGGCCGGGTGCCGCGAGACGATTGGGCAGACGAAGTGCTCGGCCTGCGCGATGCGCTTGAGCGCCACGGAAGGGCGGACGCGTCATGAAGTGCTCTGCTTGCCAGGACTCGGGATGGCTATGTCGGGGCCACCTCGATAGGCCGTCAGTCGTAGTTACAGAGGGCGGCTGTGAGTGCGGGGAATCTGCCACGAATTGCCTCTGCAACCCTGGCGGTTCTTGGCCTGAAGATTGGCCCGTCTATGCCACCACCGAGCCGTCCAAAGTGAAGACATGGGTTCAATAATTAAAGGAAACCAATCATGAGCCTTCTACACATTGCGCAACTTGAGGAGAAAATTCAGCGCCGTGATGCGCGGATTCTCGAACTCGAAACAGCTCTCGCTGTCGCTCCCCAGCCACCCGCAGGACAGCAGGACAGGGGTGAGGCGGACTGCTTGGCTGGCATTTATAAGCCAGCAGCAAAAGCGGCGGTCAATACCCTGATTGCCATGGGCTACAAATTCGGCCACAAACCCGGCTTTGACGGACTCGCCTGGAATGCCCCCGCTACCGCTGGTGAGGCTACAGCAGCGCAAGGGGACAAATCGTGAGCGACAACATCATCAAAGTTAACTTCAAGCAGGCGCATGCCGTCGAGGCTGAGCTGGTCGAAGAGATTAAGGCCTTGGTTTACTCCTACGCCGGCCGCATGACAAACGCATCAGCCCTTGGCGCGCTGGAAATGGCTGCACACGAAATTAAGGAGTCGATTTATGGCTAACCAAACTACACCGACGCTACCACCGCTTCCCCGAGTCGGGCCAATCGGTTACGCCAGAGTTGTTGACATCGACAGCTATCAAAAGACCTTGACCATCAGCACACATCTACCCGGCGTTCGTGATGTGGCTCTTTGGACAACCGACCAGATGCGCGCCTACGCCTGCGCCGCCATCGCCTTATCCATCGCCCCCTCTCCCGCTGCTCCTGGTAATGGGGAGGAACCAAAGTGAACACCGAACTTTTACAACAGGTCGAAATCGCCTTGGCGAACATGGTCAGCTACCAGTCCTCCGGCAATTCGCCAAGCATCCACGAATACGGCCAGGCGCGGCGAACCCTTGAGGCTGTTCGTGCCGCCCAATCCCCCTCTCAGCCCTTGGTAGAAGTGCAGGAGCCGGTAGCCGCATGGCTGAGCGAATCTCTCGGTGACGCGGTTTCCGCAAAGAAGAAAAGCGACATGGAGCAGCACAACGGAATGCCCGGCAAAAAGATCGCCGCGCTCTACGAAACCCCGCTTTACCGCGCTGCTCCTGTACGGGGGCTGCCGTTGACGGAGGCGCAGATGGATGACTTCAAGGGCGACAACGCGGCTCTGTGCCGCAGCATTGAGGCATTGCTGAGCCTGGACGCGGCTGGTGCGCTGGTGCCTCACGGCGTTGGGGGCCATGCCCGTGGTTTGCTGAGCGCGGCGTTTGTTAGGCTGGGTGGCGGCAAATGAAAGCTCAAATCGTCTTCTGGTTGCCGTTTCTGCTTTCGGCCATCACCGTCTGGATGACCTTCATGGCTGGAAACATGCACCGTAGCGCGTGGCTTGTCGGACTTTTCAATCAGGCCCTGTGGCTGGTTTGGATCATCGCGGCTGGCGCATGGGGCCTGCTGCCACTCAATATCGTGCTATGGATCGTGTACGCCCGCAATCACCTCAAATGGGCCGCCCACAGCATCACCCCAGCCGAGGAGAACCCCCATGAATAACCTCTTGGCGCTATCCCTGGTAGTTCTGTTTCTCGTGATTCTCTCGGGCTTAGCCTTTTTCTTGGACTGGCGTCGGGAGTGGCGGGAGAAGATGCGCCGGAAGGGGGCGAAGTGACGGCGTATTACAACGAGATAGATCCGTACTGCGCCCAGTGGCTCAGGAACCTAATCGCCGCGGGCCACATCGCGCCGGGTGTTGTTGACGAAAGGAGCATAGAAGATGTTCGACCAGATGAGCTTGCTGGATTCACGCAGTGTCATTTCTTCGCCGGCATCGGGGTCTGGAGCCTTGCCTTGCGCAACGCCGGCATCAGCAACGACACCCGCCTGTGGACCGGATCCTGCCCTTGCCAGCCTTTCAGCGAGTCAGGCAAAGGCCTTGGATTTGCTGACGAGCGGCACCTCTGGCCGGCCTGGTTCCACCTCATCGGCCAGCGTCGCCCTTCAATTGTCTTTGGAGAGCAGGTTGCGAGCGACGACGCAGGCCCTTGGATCGACCTTGTACAAGACGACATGGAGACCATGGATTACGCCTTCGGGGCGGTCCCGTTTCCGGCTTGTGGCACGGGCTCTGCGCAAATCCGAGAGCGACTTTACTGGGTGGCCGACGCCGCGGGCGACCGATGGAGACAAGAACATCCGCACGCTGGCGGGCGCCTTGAAGGAAATCAAGCGCAAAGGGTCGCCTCAGGACATCGGGCAGGCGCTGCTTATCAGTGGCTCACCGGACTCGACGGCCGGCAACGCCCGATCCAACCCGGACTTTTACCGCTGGTTGATGCGTTTCCCGGCCTGCTGGACCAGCTGCGCGCCTACGGGAACGCCCTGGACATCGGCGCCGCACAAGCCTTCATCGAATCAGTGATGGAGCCCACCCCATGAACCTCCCCTCCCTAAAATCCGCAGCAGAGAAAGCAAAGACAAGCTCCTTGGAGCTTGAGATTTGGCAGATGGAGATATCTCCTGATGATGTGCTTAGGCTGGTGGAGGTGGCGCGGGCGGCGATTCCTGCGCGCAAGTTGCTTGAGGAGGAGTGCCTAGATTCGCTCATCAACGAAGCCGAACAGCACCGGGCGACCATGGGCGCTTACCGTCCGGCGCGTCAGGCTGGACTCGATGCGCTGGTTGTTCAGTGTCGTGATGCCATTGAGGCGCTTAAGGCTGCGATGGATGGTATCGAATGAACGCCCAGGAAGCCGCTAAAACGCTTGGGGTGTCGCTGCGCACCGCCTACGATCTGGCGGCACCAGCTGGCCCAATTCCGTGCACCAGGATAGGCAGGCGTATCATTTTCGATGAATCAGACGTTTTGGAGTACAAAAAATCATGCCGATTTATCGAGATAAAAAACGCGGTCGCTATATCTTTGAGTTCGACCGCTATATCGGTGGACAGCGGGTCAGGGCTACTAAAACTCTTCCAAAAGCATGGAGTCAAGGCCAGGCTGAAAAATTCGACCGGCGAGAGACAGACCGACTCGCAGCCGTCGCAAACGGCGTCGGGCCAGAGGCCGACATTGAAGCTGCTGTCGAGGCCTACGTGAGGGACCGAGTCCCGGCCCTCAAGGCCGGCGATGAGATTGAGCGCGAGCTTGCCGTGATTTATCCATTTTACCAAGGACGCCCGCTGTCGGCGCTGGCCGATGTGTGCACGGCAATCAGGCTCAAGTCCTTCGCCATCCGAAAGAAGAATGACCCCGAGGACGCCGAGCCCCGCAAGCTGGCGCCGGCTACCATCAAGAAGCGCATCCGCTACCTGACCTCGGCCTGCCGATGGGGCTGGAAACACGCCAAAATGGGCCAGCACGACCCCGCCGAGAGCGTCACGGTGCCTACGGTCAAGAATGAGCGCCACGTCTACACAGACCGCGCCGGCATGCTCAAGATTTGCCGGGCATGCCAAAATCGCAGAGTACGGGCCGCCATCCGCATTGCCTTCTATTCGGGATTCCGGCTGGGCGAAGTGCACAGGGCCATCCGCGGCGACGGCGTGCTTATCCTGGAGGACACCAAGAACGGCAACAGGCATGTCTTGCCGGTGCATCCCAAGATCACCAGCGCAGTCAAGGTGAAGCTCTACAGCGCCAGCTACACAAGCCAGCTTTACCGAAAGGCCCGGGACGCGGCTGGCATGCGGCACTTCCGCTTTCACGACTTGCGGCACAGCGCGGCCAGTGAGATGATTAACCAGGATATCGACCTGTACACCGTGGGCGCGGTCTTGAACCACAAGAGTACGCAAAGCACCCAGCGCTACGCCCATTTGCGCGAGAAGAAATTGCGCCTGGCTGTGGACTCAATCGGGAAGAAGGCGGCGTGAGCAAGTCAAAAAATTCCCAGCATGAAAACGGCATGCTACGTTTTCAGGAGCATCAAAGCCTTATGGTGCCTGAGACCGGAATCGAACCGGTACGCCCGCTATTCACGAAGCGGCGGATTTTAAGTGCCCCGCGCATTCTACGCGCAGGCCCGGAACCCGCATGGATATTCGGCTACTGGCTGTGCATACAGCGCGCCAAAAGCGTGTTTTGCGCCCTGTTGGGCAGAAAATCCCCAGCACAGGCCCAGCCGTTTATGCTGGGGCTATTCCAAAGTTTAAGGAGTGAGAAATGGGCAGTTATCAAGAGGATTGCATTGAGCGAAAATCGGTGCGCGCCGGGATCATCGAGCAGAAGCCGCTGAAGACGCGGAACGGCCGGCCTCGCCCGTTCATAGTGGAGCATCGTCCTAACGCAAGCGACGTGGTTTCCAGACTTAGCGCCGCCAAGTCCAGAGAATGGCGGCGCTGGGGAGCCTATCGGACAGCTGAGGAGGCCGAAAGGGCCATGCAAACACTCTCCAGAAAGTATTACTTCTACGAATGGAGGCAAAAGCCATTAGACGCTATGCCGCCTCCCTCCCCCGATAATGCCCAAAAGGAGTAAATAATGGAAATTACCAAAATTTCGCCGCAGTCAAGTTCGATTGACTGGCAGACAGCAATGGCGCTGGCCGCCAAGGCGGTGTATGGCGCAGATGGCCGCGGTACGGTTGGGGCTGGGCGGTTAAACCTGACTAACCGTGTGGCCCAGGCCATCTTTGCCGCCGCCAATCCGGCGCCAGCAAGTCCTGATTCAATGGAAGGCGAGGATCAAAAGCTTGTCGGGCCGGCTGATTGTTAACGGCTTATGTGAATTCCTCGCGCACGAATAACTGAATAATAAGTCACAGGCAACCGGGTAATTAATCACACCACCCAATCTTTCAGGGTGCTACTGTGGATGGCTTACTTTGGGAGTTTGCCGTGGAGATTCTGAAATCAATGTCCCTAATAGAGCTGGGCGTTACAGGGGCGGTGTTTGTGGCCGGCGTGATTGTGCTGTTTTGGCTGTACTACCGGAATAAGCCCTAGGGCTTCATGAGCCAGTACATGATCGCAGCGCCGGCTACGAGGCCGATTAAGAGGCAGATGGCGTAACCGGAAATCATTCGCCACCGAGCAAAAACAATGCCCGCTCCGCTTCCCGCCTGCGCGCCAGGCCTTTGAGAACAACCCCGCCCGCCGTGTTGGGCTTTCGGATGAGTTGGGCGGCATCGGTCCACCGTCCTTCATTGATCGCCTTGCGTAACCGGGAAACCTTGAAAGCCCCGGTCCCACAGTTCCAGGCCCAGCTTGTCACGGCGGCCATGCATTCAGGTTTTGTCATCAAAACAGGAGCATAGCCAGCGCAGCGGGCGCCATAGCTCCCCAAGCCTGCTTTTAGCTCATCCTTGGCCTGTGCCAAGGTGATGGGCTCACTGTCCCCTTTAATTCCATAGGTCCGGCCATAGCCGCGGGTCCAGACTGGAGGCTTTGCGAGCTTGTCCAAATAGGGATAAATCAGCCCATGCAGGCGCTTTTCACACCCCTCGAACACCGACACCAGCGGCATGCAAAGATCGCGCCAGTCGATCATTGGCGTTTCCGCAAGCTGCGGTCCATGAACCAGAACGAGAGGACGCTGAACAACAGAGCTGCATCGGCCTCGCCATACACCCCGCTAACAGCCAGCAAAAAAGGCTCATTGGCCTTCAGGGCAACGCAGATAGCGAAAATCTTGGACAGCGAATACAAGCTGAGCAGCCAGTATGTAACCATGGGGCGGACGCTAGCCGAAAGCTTGGCAACCCAGCCGCCGGCCGCTTGGGCTTCTGCCGCCTGGGCTTGGACGGCCGCAGTCAACGCGCTCCATTCCGCCGTAGCGTCAGCCGATGCCGCATCCATCCGGCGCAGATCCGCGTCATGCTCAAAGCGCTTATCGGCCAGGGCGAGCTGCTTGTCATACATGACAGCCTCATGCGAGCGCTCTTTGTCTTTGTCTTTCAGCTCAAGCCAATGCTGAGCCAGGCGAGAAACACCGCCGAATATCAAGCCGATCAGTTCAAACATGCTCCACTCCTTTATAGGGAATTCACGCCGGCCTTATAGCCCTCGTTAAAGAACCTGCGCGCCAACGTAGTCAGCTCACGCGTGGTCCAGGCCGTGCAGCCCTCAGCCTTGCACGCGGCCTCCTCGTCCTTGTCCATCGTCACGCCAGTAGCGCAGCCGGTCATCAGCGCAAGGAAAAGCATCAAAATTTTCATTTTGGGTTCCACCACTGTTTGTAAGCCGCGTACAAAGCGCCAATTGCCAGCGCCACCTTGCTGAGCTTGACCACGGCTGATCCAGCCCTGCGCATCCATTTGAAGAACACCCCGGCGTCCCTCCACATCTCCAGAAGGTCGGCGGTATCGGCGGCCAGCTTTTCAGTAACCGCCGTATTCGCGTCAATCTTTCGCTCAATCTCTAAAAACCTTAGCTGGTTGTCAGCATGGTTTGACTCTTGCTGTGGAGGGCTCATGCTGGCTTTCTATGGAGTTGATGCTTACCAATCGCTCGGCAGCTTGAAGCCGCTGATCGACCCAAAGGACGCTTCCGGGCTCACAGTCCCGATAACATCGGACTTCGCGCCCTGGCCCAGCGCCATGCAGGTAAACCAGCCATTGGGGATGGGCTGCAAGCCGTCATGTCCAGCGGTGAATCGCACCTCATGCGCGTCGTTGATTTCTTCGCGGGTGTTGATGATGTAATTGACCGAGGGAGAGACACCAGGAACCGCTCCACCCATCAGCGTGACCCAGCATCCGCCGTGAATCGTGATGTTGGAAATCAGGAAGCCGTAGGGCATGTCCGTTGGGAGTTGGGCGGTCGGCATGCCCAGCGTATTTGCCGGGTTGCACACGCCCTTCTTGAAGAACGGCAGCGAGGGATAGCGGCTCATGCGCTCGTAGTAGAGGCATTCCGCGTCGGCATACCGACTATCAGAAGTCACCAGCGACGGGCGGGCGTACTGCATGAACGAATGATTGTTCGTGCCGATGATCTGCGTTCCCGCTGGAAGTATGGTGTAGTTCTCCACCCCGAGATTGCGCTGAAACCAAGGCTGACCCGAATTCGGCTCAGGGTTTGACGGGTTGTAATCGAAGCGGCAAAACCACGAGTTGAAGGCGTACCAGGTTTCTCCTGCGGGTACGGTGAGGTTGAACTGCCCGGCTGAATACCGCTGACACGCGGGATCAAGAAGCGCGGCCTTGACGGTGAAGACGTTGTTTTTTGCGGTCATGGTTTGCCTCAGTTCATGCGGGCAATCGAAAAGCACGTAAGCCCCGTGTCTGCTCCGGTAGTAACTGAGGCAGAAACATGCATTCGGATGACGTCACCGGCCGACAAATACCCGGCCCAGGCGCAACTGACCGGCTGATTAGCGGCTGTGGTGGTGTTCACGTTCAATCGGTCGATAGGCGTTATGGACGCAATGCCGGTCGTGAGCTGCGTTGAGTTCAGCGAGAAACCAAGATAGTTCGATCCGTTATAAGAGTCGGTAGCCGAAACCGCGTACATGCCGGCGTTGACTATGGTGAAAGTAGCACCAAGCGTTGCACTATCTGCGTAGGTGATGTCTGAGCCTTGATTCAGAACCACCGTAGTGAGCCGGCGTATGGCGGTATTCGTAGAGCCCACGCCGTTTGCCGTGCGGAGACGGACCATGCTGGTTACGACTCGTGCGATATTCGTCGGAACCGCTGAGTTGTCCGGCGTCAGTATCGACAGATCCACCGAGGACAGCCCCGAGTCGAGTACGGACGCGCCATCCATGATCATGGTGACTGTCGTAAGGGCGCCATAAACAGCCGTGGAGATGGTTCCGTAAACCGTTCCCGTCGTTACCTGAAAGCGAAGCCGGCGCTTGGGCTTAAACTCTGCCGTTTGATCGCCAGTCAGCGTGAAGCTGTTGGCGCTTGCGTAAGACGGAGTAACGTTGCTGGGCGCCCACTGCCCAAAGGTTTGCAAGCTCGCAGAGCCTGCGCGTGCCAGGTAAAACACCTCCACATCGTTGGACTGACGAACGCGAAGGGAATATTCCACCGCGCAATAGAGGATGGCCGGCGAACCGGTGCGAGACGGATAGCCGGAAGTCGTGCGGATGGGCTGCAACGCGGGCACAAGGCCTGCGGAATCCCAATACATCTGCACCGGATTTTGTTCGGGGTCCGCGTTGACGGAACCGAAATACAGTTTCCCGTTATTCAACGGTGAGCCGCTCAGGGCGAAAAACTGATTCAGTGGATTGATGGTAGCTAGGAGTGCCATGGCTTTCCCTTAGAGTTTTTTGCCTTGACCGGCGAGAGGTTGATCACGGTCCTTGCCGCGGCCAGATTGCAGGGCCGCGTTGATCCAGGCTTCGCGTTCGGTCGGGTCGCGTTTGAAGGACTCGGAGACCATGGAGGCGTAACCTTTCATGGCGCGAGCTCGGGCAAGTCGTTCTATGGATTTATCGGAGGCAAAGCCCTTTGTTCCAGCCTGGCGAACAACTTCCTTGAACTCGGGCGAGGTCAGGAGGTCGCCAACGGCCTTGAGGGCGTCTTTCCGACCACTGGCGATAGCCTGAACAGCGCCGCCCATGAAACCGGCGCCTGTGGGGCCGATTGCCATGGATGTGGCGGCTTCCGTAGCAAGCCCGCGCACAGCCGCGCCCTTGGCCCCTTCTAGCACTTTGCCGACCAGAGTTTCAGGCCCTTTGAGGGTGTCGATAAAGCCTTGATTTGCCTTGCCGTTGTGCAAGACGGACCGCTGAGCTTTTGCAATGGATTGGGAGACTTGGTAAAGGTCGGTCAACAACTCGTCAGAGCCCTCTCCCAGGGTCTTAACGACTGCGGCGTAAACAGGGGAGTTCTGACGCATCCCCTGGTACATCTTGCTGTATTGCTGAAACCCGAATTGACCGCCTTTAGTGGTGCTGGCGGCATAGTTCAGCAGCGCGGAAGACAGAGCCTCCTTTCGAAGAGGCTCCGGAATGGTCTGGATTAGCTTAGTAAGGCCCTTATCGTCACCACGAACAGATGCACCAATGCTATTTCGCAGAGCAGGCACAAGAGAGCCACTGCCGTCCTTACCAAAAGATTCAACAATCCGCTTCTCCAGTCCTTTGCGCTTGGCAACCAACTGCGTTGCAAGGCGGTATTTATCCCGCAGGGCATCACCCCCCACAGAAGTGACCGCCTGGAGCTGATCCTCAGCCATGGCTTTGTAGAGCTGCTTGAGAGAGCCCTCGTCCATGCTGCCGTATGGCGATTCCTTGCCTGCAAGAGCTTTCCCAATAAGACTGCGCTCGCGTGCAAGACGGCCATAGGTCACAGGCCCTTCAAACATTTTAGCGAGATGTTTCTCCTGTCCAGACAAACCTTCCATTCCACCCATATCGGACACGACAGAATCAAGCCGCGCCTTTGTGGCCGGCATTTCTACGGGGTAGGATTTCGGCACTACCTCGTCAATTTCCTTGTAGAGTGCGTCCGAGGCCTTTTCAAGGTCATCGCGGGTTGCGCCAAGGGTGCTTTTGATCTTGTCGGAAACTGCGGCGATGTCGCGATTCGCGCCCAAGGCTGTCAAGGCCTCCTCCGCTTTGTCCGCGGCATCGGCCGCGACTTTGATCCCTCTGGCCTCGGCTGCGCTTCCCACTTGAGAACGGGTAAGCCCTACCAGTCGGCGGAATTGTTCGTTGTCGGTCACAAAATCGGGATCAAGCTCCATCTTGAGACGCTCTGCGGCCTCCGTGACGGCTTTGTTTGGCGCTGCTTGTGCGGCGAGCTCTTCCGTAGCGGCCTGTTTGCCAAGCGTCCCGGTAGCGGCTTTTTTTGCCACGCTTGCAAGCTGCTCTTGCGTCATGTCGGCCACAGCCGGGGCGAGTTCTTCTGCAACAGCGGCAACCGGGGCGGCAGGCTGGGCCGGTGGAACTTCTGGCGCGGCGCGTGCGGCGACTGTCTCAGGAGCCGCTTGAACTGGCGGCACCTCTGCGGCTCGCACTGCGGCGGCCTCTGGCGCCAGCTCGGCAGTACGGACCGCGCCGGCCACTTGCTGCTCTACAGGAGCTCCGGACTTGGCAAGTACATTGGAAACACCGCGAACGGCGCCAGTGACGCCTTTGGCGACCAGGTTGGCCAGCGGGCCAGCTGCGCCGGCCAAAGCCACATCGGTTTTATTGAAATCGCCACCGGTGGCCGCCTGCGTCCCTTCAATCGCAGCCTGGGTAGCGGCGCCACCAGCGGCCATGCCTCCAAGAGACGTAGCGCGGCCGGCAGGGGTGAAGGCGCCAACGGCACCAATCACACGCGGGATATCGCCCACTGCCAAACCGGGGGGCACAGCATATTCTTTGCCGTCAACAGAGCTTTTCAGGATGGGATTACCCATCTCATCCTGTCGCACCGTCACGCCAGGAAATTGGGCCTGGATGATCTTTACGGCCTCATCAGTGGGTGCAAACATCGTGCCCAGGCCGGTTTTAGCCGATGCCGCGGACAACTGGTTTAGCTCTGGCATTCCTGTCCACTCAGGCAGGGTCGCGGTTTCTCCGCTGGCGCGCAGATTCCCTGTGAAAACGTCTTTTATGCGGTCCACCATCCCGGGCTGCTCAGGAGGCGTGAGGGTCATACCTTCTGGCAATTTGGCCGCGCCAGACTTCACATCCCCCTCAAACTCCGCCCTCTGTTGCGGCGACATCTTGCCGGAAACATAAGCCTCTATCACCCCATCTGGAACAACGTCCGACACCGGGGCAACTTTCAGTGAGGCCTTGCGCGGCAACAAGATAGAGCCGGAATTCACATCGGCTTCAAACTCCTTTTCCTGCTCTGGCGACATCTTTCCGGCCTGGTAGGCTTCGTAAATCTTCGCGATGCTGGGCTGTTGCGGGCGACTGGCCGCGAGCTCGCTGGACAGGCTGCGGGCACCGGAGGGCTGGGCGGCTGTCGTGGCCTCGCCCTTGGGGCGCCCCATCATCACGCGGTTGACATAGGCCTTTGTCTGAGGGCCGTGGTTGGCCGTATTGGTGCCTCCGATGTACTCACGCGCAGCGGCGGCGGGATCTTGGCCGTTGCGGTCGAGTGATTCTTTCAACAGGTAAGCCTTGCCGAGAGTGGAGGCCTCATCAGACGCCCACGGATCGACGCCGTACTTGTCCAGCACAAGCTTCCGGGTGGTAGGCGTGAACTGGTTGACGGTCTTCGCGCCGGCAAAAGACACTTGATCGGGGTTGGAGCGCTCGCCGTTAAGACGAATCGAGGCCATCAGCCACTCAGGAACGCCCACCTGGGATGCATATTTCGCGTCCAGTTCGTCGTACACAGGGTCTTTAAAGGAGGTAGCCATTTACCGCCCAAAGTCCATATAGCCGGTAGCGTTTTTCACTTTCGGCGCATCGTTTTGTGTGCGCCGAATGAATTCAGTAAACGTTGTGCCAGCCGGCACCGTGACAGCGCCGATGGTGATGTCTTTGGGGGTGGTGCGAAGACTTCCGACACCGCTAATCCACTCGGCCTTTGCGTCTTCCTTTTGCGCAATCGCTTTTTGCACGTTGGCATAGGACTTGAGCCAGTTTGCGATGTACTCGGGGGACTGGTTTTCGCTCGGAAAGCCGTCTTTCATCAGCGCAATGTCCTTGTCTGACGCCGGGCCGGGCGGAAGATCGGACAAGAGGCCTTGATTGCGGATGCGTACATAATCCTGGCGCAATGCTGTGTAGCCATCCTCGCTACCGGTGATCTTCTTGGCGTTTTCAGCCAGCCAGCGCAGAGGACGGCCGCCTACAGTGTTTTTCTCGGATACAAGCGCCTCGGCAAGCCCAGAAGCGCGATCCGACGCCGTGCGCGAGGTAATCGAATTGCCGACCGATTCAGCCTGCAACTTTTCCATCCCGGCTGAGAGCTCAGGTACGCCTTGACCCCTCTTGAGTTTTTCCAGCGTGGTATCAAAGTCCAGATTGAACTTCTCGCGGTCCAGCCCCAAGCGGTCCCCGCGTTCGGCAATCTTGCTCCAGGTGTCGGCAATATCGGCTTTGATTTTCGGGTCTGCATAGCGAGCCTCGACACTGGCCTTGATGGCATCCGCTTTCTTTTTGGCGAGTTCAGCCGGCGCCTGATCCGCTGCGCGGCCTTCTTCACCCATGCTTTTAACGGATGTGAAGTATTTGTCACCACCTGGAACTGCCGCAATGGACGCCCCGATCATGGTACGGGCGTAGTCAGGCGCCTCCTTGATCATGTCGCGATACATCTTGATCTGGCCGGCGCGCTGGGTGTCGCCTGAGTTTTCGGCCGCCTTCAATTGCGTTTCAATCGTCTCCAAGGCAATATCGGCCCGCCCCGATTGAAGGGCGCTAAAGAGCTTGGATGCATCGCCTATGACGGCCTGCTGCCGCCCGCTGTCCAGCCGATCCCACTGATCCTTGATTGAATCTCGAAATTTCGGGTTAATTGCCGCAACCGCGCCGTAATCCTGAACCGTGGCGTTTGGGTTGCTCAGCACCATTTGAAGGGCGCGCTGCCCTTGCTGGGCCGCCTGCTGTGCCTGCAATGCGGCCTGCTGCTGCTGTTTTTCCATGCCAATGGCATCCAGCGTCATGCCGGTTTTTACGCCCTGCATCAAAGCGTCGGAGGGGTTAACCTGCATTGCGGTGTAGTTGATTGGGGTCATAGTCCTGCCCTCGTTCCGCCGTATGCCGACCCTTGTCCGATGGAATAACCGCCATCGGTGACAGCCGGCGCGAACAGCGAGCCCGATCCGGCAAATTTGTTTGCGAACTGGCCGCCGATATTGCCCAGCGCGGAAATGTTGGCGTTGGATTGCCCAAGGATTCCCCCGGCCTGAGCCGCAGCACCTTGCTGCATGGCGCTCCCGATGTTGTTGGCATTTGCAAGACCTGCATTGCCAAGATTCGTAGCAGCACCGAGGCCCTGAGACGACAGGCCCCCAAGGTTGGCAAGCTGCTTGTCGATCAGGTTTTGAAGCAGGATCGGGCGGTTCTTGGACAGTGCGTCCTGAATGTTCCCGCCGCGCAGGCCCCCAGTCGCTGAGGCGTTTTGCAAAATGGCGTCCTCAGATTGCCGCGTGATGGCCTGAAAATATGGACTGCTTTCAAACTGGGCCATTGCCGCGGCCTGCTCCTGCTCGGGAGTCTGAGAGGGCGTTTCAGCGGTTGCGGCTGTTGCCGCGGTAGCTTGCGCCTGGCTGCGCTTTTGATACTCTGCGGCCAGACGGTCATAGATCGCCTGCGAATCCGCATCGGCCCCCCATGCGCGATTTATCGGAGTGCCGTACTGTTGGGTGTGCGCCGTGTTGAACTCGCCAAGAATTTGCTCCCAGAGTGGGTCCCCACTCTGCCCTGCTTGCCAGGTCGTGGGAGCCGCCTTCGGGCCGCTTGCAAGGCCCCCCGCGCCCGCAGCGCCACCAGTCAGCCCGCCGCTGCCAAGGCCCAACAATACGCGCTGTTGAGACAGGGCGTCGGTGCCGGTCTGTGTATAGGGTGCGACGGCCTTTTGATACGCCGCAAACTGCCGTTGGAGCTCGGCGATTTGAGCGGCAGACGCGCCAGTTTGCACGCCAGCGGCTTGCCCTGCCGCGCTGGATTGCTCGTCTGAGCCGATTAGGCTAATCGCGCTGCCAATTCCTGTTGCGATATCAGGCACGTCGAAACTCCTGTGCGTAGTCTTCGAAGTGCTCTCCATACAGCTTCATGACCTCATGCGCGCTATTCATCGCGACCTCGGGGCCATGGACTATCAAAAGAACCTGGAGAACCACATCAAAGTACCCCGCACGCCAGCCATAGGCCAGGTGCAGGTTTCCGCCTTCGCGCTCGGCCGTATCTGCTGCTTTCCATTTTAATACCGAGTTCGATATAAGCGGTAGCAAAATACCTGCGTTTTGTATATAAAACGGGTTTACTGGAATCCCAACCAGGCTTGCGTACACGGCCTTATCTTTCAGGCCGCGCTCCATCGCCGTTCCGTCAACAAAGTCATCCCATGCCTGAATCACCAGGTACAGGTCTTCCAGGTACTTGACGGCCTCAGGCGGAAGACGCAACCCCTTGAGCGTTTCGGCGTTCATGATGGAAGGAATGTGACCGTTGGGAGCACGGTGTAGGTGATCGTCACGGCGTCAGCCATGAGCATCGGTATCGGACCGGCGACAACTCCAATGTTGAAAGACCCGGTGTTGCGGACGTAGGAGATTTGCGAGACCGTTCCACCCCGGACGATCAGGGTTCCATCCTGCGAAGCCAGGTAGGTATAGGGTGAGACTCCAACCGTTACAGAGCCCCCGTCCTGTAGATCACCACTTTGAAGGGCTTCGAAGAATTTGATTGCTTGCGGATCTTGTGTGATCGTCGCAATCTGCGCCCGGGACAGCCTTGCTTGTCGGTTAGACATACAAGGGCTCCAGCTGCGCCTCCAGGCGCATGAAAGCTTCTGGCGTATCGTTTGCACCGCGAAAGCGAAGCCCGCGGTAGTTGTCCATGGCGCCGCATTGCACCCAATTGATGCGCTTGCGATACTCCCCTCGCCGGCCGGCCCCCGCGATACGCTCATCCGACCATGTCAGCCCGTCATCGGTGTAGCTGAAAAAAATCTGTGGGTTGCGGCCCATGGGAGAGCGCCCCGAAGCGGCAACCAGTTCCAATTCATGGATGATTGCGCCCTTGGAAGCGTTATAGAGATAAGCCGTGTCGAACTGCCATCCCACAATTTCATCGTATTGGGTTGTTACGGTATTGGTCAGGCGTCCTATGTCATAGGTTGTTTTATCCCCGCAAAACCATTGGTTGAAGCAAAAAATGAAATTCTTGGCGCGGTAGGTTTCCTCAACTCCAGAATCAGAGTGCAGGCTGAACCAAATCAGCTGCTGAAAAGCAGCCGAGGCGATGACATCAAATACCCATGTTTCGCGGGGAAGGTGCACGTACAGGTACTCGCGGTTGTCAAACTTGCGCGTCTCCAACTGACACAAGGCGAGTTCGTCCTCTGTGTACGTGCTGATTCGCTTTTCTATTTCGTCATCGCTGATTTTTCGAACCTGCCCGCCAGCGCCCATATAAATCGCGATGGCTTCATTTCGCCCGCCCCCCATGAATGCCAGGGTTTCGGCGCAAAACACCGCAGCCCGAGTACCTACGCATCCCTTCGTGATCTGGGCACCTGAAATAGGGGCGAACGGGAAGCCGGCGCCGCCGATGTTGTCGAACACTTCAATGGTGAAGCGATTGAGCGCGTAGAGCTCGTTTCGAAACTTGCGCAGGCCCACAATGGCATCGGGGTCAACCTCGGATGAGCCATATTTGAGCGGGTCAAACAGAAGCGGATTCGTCAGATCGGACACAACGATAAACTCGCCGTCCGTACTGACCGTGTAGCCGTTGAGAAACAGGGAATCGACCGAGGTTCCCAGATCAGGATCGGTAACTTGGGTCAGCGTCGTGCCGTCCCAGTAATACAGCCGGCCACCAGAGCCAATGATCAGGTTATCAAAGGAGTAGTCCAGGGCGACGGCTGGGCCGGTCCCTATATCGCCAAGAACCACAACAACACCCGATGGGCTGACGGTTACCAGCTTTGTGCCCATGACGCGGTAATGCGTGCCGTTCCAGACGATGGCGCCGCGGTCAATACCAGGCCCCAGCGAGAAAGAGATGATCCCCTCAGCCTGGCGCAGATACCCAGTGCTGACCCCGTTCTCTTTCAGAACAGGGAACATGTTGCGCGGGTAGCTTGTGCGGACATCCGCCACCGCATCCGAATAGATGCCGCCGAGGATGGAAATCTGGGCCATTGATCAACTCCAGCCCTCGCCGCTCGTAACGTAGAAGGTGCCCGCGGTGCCGAAGATGGCGGCAAGCGTGTGGCCTCCAGCTGGCGTGCCGCCCAGTTTGGAGATGATCAGAAAGGTATTCGGAAGGATGGGGCAATCTGCCGCCGTGGCCGCCGTGGTATCACCCGCTAGCTTGGTGCGCACAAACATCACCGCTGCGCCAAAGTTCGCCACCATGATTTGCTTGCTGGCGCTGTCAATCGCCACATCTTGCGATGCGCCGGCCGTGCCGGTAACGGTGCTTCCGGGCTTGGGGTAGAAGGGGGCGAGAATTGACATGGCGAGTCCTTAAGAAACGGTTGCGCCGAGGGCGACGACTTTCCAGGCCGTCCCGTTGGATACGGCGACACAGGCGGCGCCTGCATTGCCATTGAGGCAATACACGACGGAATAGGGGTTCGCCACGGCGGACGGAAGATCGGCCAACAAGTAGGACTTGAGCGGGACGGGCTCAAGGTTGGTATTGATATTGCCCTCGATGTAGGTCAATACCGCCGTCATGGGGGCTTTGCGGGACTGTCCATTGACGGTGCTGTACATCAGCATCTGATCGGACCCGACGACGGTGTCTTGCGTTGTGAGTTCGTTTACGGTCGGCATGTCAATCCTTAAAGTGTCAGGTCGCCATCAACGCCGGTTGTCAGCGGATCACATTCCTGGAAGTAAGCGCGCTGGCGCACATCCTGACGATTGCCGACGCCGATGGGCATGGTGTTTGGGAGAACCATGCGTGGGATGACGTTGTTCGTCACCATCAGCGCGTTCTTTCCGTCTCTTGCTGAAATCTTTAGCTCGGGAGAAACCTGCTTGCCATAGCTGGGCGCCAAGGCGACAGCCAAAAGGCAGGCGAACGCATCAATGGCGGTATCAGGTAGGCCGGATTCATCGCTGATATCGCCACCAAGGCTGTAACCCTTGCGGATGCCGATGCCGTCCCATTGCGCGGCAAGACGATCCAGGCGAACGAGAGCCGCCTGCAATTGCTCCGGCGATGGGTCGAACACATACGCGGCAAGACCTATCTCGCCGAGAGCTTGCTCGATGATGGCAAGCTTCGTTGTCATGGATCAGCCCCTGGCTTTAGGCTTCGGGCCTGGCTTGGCCTTGACTGGCTTGATCACAGGCTCTTCGGGCGCCTCAGGTGCTGTTTCGGGCTCCGTCTTGACAGCGGAATCAAGCTCAGCCTCGACCTCCGCCTTCACGACGGCAACTTTGCCATCAAACGCCGCGATGGCGTCCGGCATGGTGAGTTGCCAGCCCTTGGCAATCGCGGCCTCGTAGTTTTCCTCGGTTTCAACGCCGAGAAAGTCATACGTACCACCCGCCCGCGAATGGGGACCCGGGCAGCGATAGAGGACGGTTGGCAGATCCATGATTTACCCTTGAAAAGGCGCCCAGCCGAAGCTGGGCGCAAGATGGCAACTTACGAAAGGCGGTACGTGACGAACGTGTCAGCCGCCGTCTTGCGCGTGCGAAAGCGTCCAGACGTTGCGGTTGCAACAGCGGCGGTGCCGACAATCGTGTGACCCGAAGCTGCCGCCGTCACCGTGAATGCATTTGCTCCCGTGGCGATGACAGACCAGTCAAACGAATCGTTGATGGCGAACGTAGAGGCCTGGTCCATGACGGCGCCAGTCGGAACGGTGCCGGCGACTGCCGCGGCGGTGGTCGAGGTAACCAGGCCGCCCATCATTGCGGCGGCAGACACGGCGCCGGTCACATTGACCGCGACAGGATCGCCCTGGACGAACGTCAGCAAACGCTCATCGGTAACCGGGGCAACGCCGATGTCATACATGACAGGGGCCGCGCCAGCATCAATGACGATGATTGCGCCGCCCGTGTATGGGCCGAACACGGTTTGAGCGGGAGCGGTGCTGGCAACAACCGTGCCCAACAGGGTTTTGCTGTTTGGCTGATTGGGATAGCCGACAATTCGCGACACGCTGGCGACATCGGCGGTCAACACCGCAACGCTTTGGGTTGCCGTGAGGGTGAACTGGACCGTACCTTGTGGATAGACAATGCTTGACATGATTTTTCCTTTGATGGAGTTGGAAAACAGGGGCCGAAGCCCCCGTAATCAGGTTTGGTTGAACAGCATGATCCCGGTCATTTCGGGCTGCTTGTTCACGACGCCCCAGCGCACATCCCAGCGGAACTTGGTCTTCAGCGTGTTGATGTCGAAGAACTTGGTCATCACCAGCTCCAGGCCGTTTTCGGTCGTGCCGCGCATCACTGCTGCGCCTGCATTGGTCGGCACTGCATAGCGGCCGGGCAGGATTTCCAGCGCATCCTTTTGCCAGAAAGGATTCACAGTCGTAGCCACGGTGTTCAGGAACACAATCGCGGACGTTGCCGACTTGGTGTTGATCACGCAGTTTTGATACGTGATGGTCGGGTCCGTGGCAACCTGGCTCGTGATCATCGGGGGCGAAATCACCAGCGTGGTCGAGCTCGGCACGGAGATGACGCGGAACGTCTTCAACTGGCCCGTGTCGCCCTTGGTGATGTGATGCACCGCGTTGAGAGCAGCCACCGTGAACGCATCGCCGGCCGCGACGTTGGTCGTCGAGGAAACCGTGATGGTCTGGAAGCGGTTGTCAACATTGTTCGTTTCGCCCGTGGCTGCGGTCGAGGTCGCACGCGGAATGTAGTAGTTCGCGGCACCGTCAAGCGTGCTCATGGTGATGCCGGCACCACCTGCCGCCGCGGCCTGACGCACCGCATAGTCCAGCTTGTAGGTATCGAAGCTGGCGACCGGACCGACAAAGGCCTTTTCGTAGGCCTTGTCAGATTTGGCATTGCCAAACGAACGGGTGACAGCTTGCAGATTGCTCGCCATGCCGTTGTAATCGCGAGTGCCAAGCGCCAGATAACGGCTGTTGCCGGGCACGCCCTGTTCGTTGAAGATCGCCTCGCATTGGGCAACGTCATCAAAGCCGCTGGCGGCGACGGTGCGCTTTACCACGAGCGTGCCTTGCAGGGCTGCTACGTTCATGATCGAAACGTTGATGTCAGAGGCAAGCTTCTGGCGTGCAGCCTGGCCGAGACGGCCTTCTTGCAGTTCGTCGCGCAGTTCCAGCGCGGTCAGAATGGCCGTGGAATGCTTGGAGTAGCCGATGGTGGCCGGTACGGCGAGTTGGGTGGCCTCGTCGAAGTTGGCCGTCGCGTCAGTGCCGTCGTGCGATTGCGCGATGTAGGGCTGTGGGCGCCAGATCACATCGTTCGTGCGCTCCATCATTGTCTGATCGGTCGTGTACTTGGACACGTTGCGCGACAAGATCAGTTCGTCTTCGAAGCCCTCAAGAACATTCTCGAAAGCGACGATTTCCTCTTTGTTAAAACCGTTTGACATTTGAATACCTCTTCAATGCGAGTTGATTACTTCCGCATCTGCTTTTTGAAGGCCATGACCTTGGACATATCCCCGGTCTTCTGGGCCTCCTCGCGCAAACGCTCCAGTGTTTTGCTACTGCCAACGACTGCCGCGCCCGTGTTTTTTAGGGGCGCCTCAGGTGCGGGCTTCTCGCTTTGGCGGTTCGAAGTTTTCAAATCCTTCTCCAGTTTTGCAGCCGCGAAAGCGAATTTCACGGGGTCTTTGATTGCGGCGAGTTCAGCCAGTCGCTTGGGGTTCTTTCCAAGCGCATACACGAGCAAAGGCGCGTTGTCGGCACCAGAAAGGATCAAGCCCTGTTGCGTCTGGGAGAGGGTTGTGACAACCTCTTCCTCTGCCTCCTTGAAGTCTTTAACCTTCAAGGTCTTGGCTGACTCTCGGTACGCGGTATGCGTTGCCTCTACCTGCTTTTGCGCTTCCTGCTGCGCGGCCTTCTGGTTCGTTTCGAAGCTGTCAATCTCTGACTTCTTCGCGTACCAGTTGTCCATCGCGGCCTGGAATTTCTCCTCGTCGTAATCGAACTCCGAGAGCTGCGGTCGAGCCGGGAGCGTTGGCTTTTGCGGCGCAGCTGGTGCGCCCTTTACAGCCTCAAGCTCACGAATCTTTTTCAGCGCCTCGCGGTGCGATTTGCGAAGATCCTTCACCCATTGCGGTGCTTCTTCTCTCTCCTGAGGAGGCGATTCCTCTTCACCAATCTGAACAACTAGCTCTTCGTCGCCATTGCCAGATTCGTCGTCGAGCGCCTCGGTCCCCGTCTCGGTTTCCTGCTCTTCGTCGTCGCCCGGCTTGGCTACCAGTTCTTCCTCTTCGGTGGTTCCTGCCATGTAAAGACCCAATCAACTCGGAATTGAAAAAGGCTTCCGGTAACCTTGGGTGCAATATATTGATCTGCGTATAACAAATCAAATTTATATTTACTTTTGTATATATTGTTAGGCCGCGACCGGTGAAGCAGCAGGCTCGGCGCTGCTCTTGTGCGCCTCTACCAGCTTGAGCAACGTATCGATATCCAGCGCGCCGATCTTCTTGAGGATTTCATTGGTCTGCGCCTGCGTCTTGTCCGTCTCGGCTTGAATCTTCTGGGCGTTAGCCAGGGAAACCGTCGTGTCTGCTTCGGCCTTTTGAGCCAAGGCCCTCGACTTGCCGGCTTCGGCTTCCAGGAACTGCGCTTGCGGGTCGGGCGCTGCATTTGCTGCCGCGGCGTCGAGCTCGGCCTTCTCTTCATCGGTGGGCTTGATGACGCCCATGCTGATCAGGCGGCGGCGGTTCCACTCTTTCAGATCGCCCAAGCCTTCGCCGTCAAGGTTTTGGAAGATGACGCCGGTAATTGCTGCGCGCTCTTGCGGGTCTTGCGTGTACTGCAGAACGCCGGACAGAGCCCGGACGGTTCCATCTCGACGGGTGACAAAGCTCGGGCCTACGTCCGTGACCACATCGAAGCGGCCGGCCGTCAAATCGTTTTCTTTGGTGGTCTTCCCGTCTTCCATGACGGGCTTCATGAGCTCGATGGTGTCCTCGCTGCCGTCTACACCCACCGTCTTCATTTCGCGGCTCTCTTCGTCGTACAACTCTTGGGCCATGCCCTTCCAGACCTCGCCGCAGCGTTTCATGGCCTTGGCAAAGTTGTCCATGTAGATGAAGGTCTGCATGTCCAGGCGCGTTTGAATCAACTCAACAGCCTTGGCGCTGATGTTGGAGACAACCTCCTCTGCACCACCTTGGGCGCCCAGCAACTCCTGCATGTCCACGTTGCACAGCTGCATCAAGGCGGCCAGCGCTTGGGGAATTTGCGGGGGCTTGACGTAGCCGATTGGACCGGCCGGGATGGGTGAGCCGTCGATTCCGGTAATCGCATTGATCAGCTGATAGGCCGGGCGGTCAATGCTGTCACGCGACCAGGCGTTTTCATGCCCTTGCATCTGTTCGGGCGTGAAGATGGGCTTTTCAATCGGGCTGTAAACGCTGATTTCAGCCAACAAGCTGATCAGCATGTTGTACAGGCGCATGAGGTCGGTTGTGAGGCGAACATGACCCTGAATGCGTTCAACGTTATCGACAAAGGCGCGTTTGCCGTAGAACGGGATGATGGGGATGCACTTGCCGGCGATATACCCGCAATCCTCAAGGATTCGGTCACCGGACATGATGTATTTATGGACGCGCTTGGTCGTGATCTTCTTGCGCCGCGCCAGGATGTAGCCCTGAGCTGTGAGCCTTTCGATTTCGTCCTCGTCCGACTCTTCGACCTTCACCTCTTCCTTGGTCGGAACGAACCTGTAAACCAGCAAGGTCTTTCTCTTTTCTTCTACCCTGTAGTATTCGGCGATGTAGGCAACATCTGGCGTGAACCAATCGAACTCAACCAGCGTTCCGTCTTTCTGGAATGAGGATGCATCGCCGTGCTCTTCGGTGAATGCGGCGAGGCTCATGCTGGAAATCACCCAGCATCGCGTAGCGTCCCGCTTGTCTTGACGCTTGGCGTCGGCGTCGTAATAAACCGAGGAGTCAGCGTCATAGATGGGCTCCATGCAAATGCGCTGCTTGTCGTCCTCTTCGTCTTCCTCGTCCTCGTACTTGGCCCGGACCCGCCAGGCGCCCATGCCACCAGACACGCCCTCATCGAAGGCGTTGTCATAGGCTTCCTGGGCGTTGCATTCCTGCTCATCGGCCCGATAAAGGCCGTCCATGATGTCGGCAACGTCTTCCGTTGCGCCGTTGTCCTTTGCCCGAAAGTCCACGCTCACGCGGTTGTTGCGGTATTCGTTGAATATCCGCATGACAGACATGTGGATCTTGTTGACCTCAAACCGTGGGCGGTTGGCGAACTGCTCACGGAGGGAATCCTCCCACTGAGCCCCGGGAATGGAGACGAAGCGCCGATCTTGCAGGCACTGCAAGCGCACCTCTTGTTGAGGGCTATAAGCTCGGTTGAATTCAAGCAGCGCCTCGGCATGAACGTCAGCGAGTCGCTCCTCTTTTGTCTTGGACATGGCGCGGCCTTTATATTGCCGCGAGTATATTAATTGGACGACTTATACGCCGTTTTGTATATTTATCGGCGCTTGTTGAAGTGGTTGACCGAGGGAACAACCGTCGCCGTAGAGGCGGGACGATGGGCGCCCAGTGAGTCGGCGCCGCGGCCAAGCATTCCCAGCGTATCCACTCCGTCATCAGGTGATCCGGCCGGGAATACCAGGCATTGCCGCTGCAACTCCGGCACCCAAGCGGCGCGAGGCCACATCAAACGCCCCATGCCGGCAGTAGCAATGATGCTTTGTGCCTTTGTTGGCTTGTCCCCAATATGAGGTAGCCATTCCAACCTGCACGGAGCTTGGCGCTCTATCATGCGCGCCTTCATGCGCCCCTCGGTTGCCCGGCGAATTGGCCCTACCTCGCCAAACCATGCCAACGGCTTCCACCTATTTATCAGGTCAATCTTCTTCTCTATCCATACCTCCGGCCCGACCTGGCCGCGCCACCAATCCAGTAGATATAGCGAGCCGTCTTGAGCTATCCCCATGATCCCGTGCTCCGTCCAATCCCCGCCGTCAGGCGTCACGGCGTAGTCAGACGCACCAATAATCCGCAGATTCAACGGGGCAACTTCATAGTCGCCCATGTCCTCCTCACGGAACAAAATGCCAGCCGATGGCGCTGGCCGTTGCTGAAACAGGCTCGTCCAAGTACGCAAGTTCATCATGAACTGCGCCCAGTGTTTTTCGTCGAACCACTCGGGCCAGAGCATTTGACCTATTTCCCGGCCCAGCGGATCGGATGCCGTCTCGCAACGGGCCTGTAAGCACAGCACGCGCCAAGTGTTGCCATCCCGACAAAGGATGTCTCCAGACTCGCCAGCCCATCCCTCAGGCAATATCCGCCCGGATACATCGTCTTCATGCCAACGGGTATTGATAATCACCACCCAGCCGCCCGGAATAAGCCGGGTCAGTAAGTCGTCCTCATAGGCCGAGAAGGTAGTGTCTCGCGTGACCTCTGAGTCGGCCTCTTGGCGCCCTTTGATTGGGTCATCTATGACGATGCCGTGAGCTCGATTGCCAGTGATGCCGCCCAAAATACCGCAGGCCATATATTCACTGCCATTGGTCAGGGCAAACTCATCGGCCGCCCGGGATTCCGGGTCAATGCCGCATTCAAGAATGGCTTCGGTCTCTTGCGCCCTCAAGAGTTGACGTGTGCGTCTGCCATGTTTTCGGGCCAAATCGCCGCCATAGCTGGCGAGAATGACCTTCCGCCCAGGCTTGCGACCCAGAAACCACGCAGGGGCCACGACAGTGGCATAGGTGGACTTGGCAGACCCCGGGGGAGCCATGATCATGAGCCGACCATGAGGCGTCTCCATGCACTGCTGCATCTCGCGCATGATCAGCCGGTGATGCTCCGCTTGTTGCGTCTCGATAAGCGGGATTCTGGCGTTTTCATCGGCGTCGTCGGTAGGAGCCCCGGGAATAGGGACTCTTGATGCAAAGACCTCTAGGCTTTCCCGGGCCTTGCGCCTGTACAGCAGGACCTCGGCCGCCTGCTCACGACTTACCAGCATTGCCGGCCGCAATCTTCATCAGCTCTTCGTCAGACATGACCGCCGCCCCTTTGAGCGCAACCGACCCGGCCAGTTCGACGTCTTGCCGGTCACGCCAACTGCTGCGCTGGCGATTCTTCAACCAAAAAATTGCCGCGGTTGGGTCTGGCGCGTATATCTTGGTGATGGGGGTTTGCGTAATAACGCCCTGGTAGTTGGAAATATGCACCTCTGGATGCTCAAACCCCATGGCGCGCTGGTACAGACGATCAGCAACATCGGCGTCGGCTTGCATCTTCCCGCTTTTTATGGCGTCGGAAAATTCTGGATGTACCTTCTTCCATTCATGGACCGTATCCACGTTCACATTGAAGAAATCGGCCAGTTCAGGATCAGTCGCGCCTAGCAAACACAGCTTACGCGCCTGTTCCGGAAACCCGTCCTGATACTTGCTTGGGCGCCCTACTTTTGTCTTTTCTGGTGCCTTCTTAGCCATTTACAGCCATCTCCCCGTAAATCTCCCGGCTGAGCGATTCCATTGGGCTTTCGCAAGGAGGTGGAAAGCGCTGCAACTCCTCGCCAGTGGGAACGGTTCCAGCCTCTTTGTGAACAGCCAGGAGCGCGGTGAGCTCGGCATTGTTGGCGGCCGTTCGCTGCTCATACTCGCTTTGGCGAGTGACGAGCTCCGCATCCTGGAGACGCACGGCCAATAGACCGGCGAATTTCGCGGCTTTTTGAATTGACAAGTGGCTCATGCTCTTTCTCGTGTTTGGGCGACCATCGGACTTACCGTGATGGCTGGTCGCTGCCGTTCACATCCCACCCGAACGGTGATGTATTCGCGAAACTTGCCGGGAATTGCCCGTCCCGGCTCCGCATCGGGCTCACGGTGGCCTCGGGGTTGATCCATATTACGCATCTATCCTAGAAATTCAATCTATATATTCAAATGTATAGAAAGTGAAAACACCGAGTTGACCAGACCTGTCGGGGCCGTGGTCCCCTCTACCGGCACGCTGCGGCATTTCGGCGTCATCACTTTTTGCTCTTCTGCCGCCCACCTCGCCAACAATTGGAGGCCGGCAGGGGTCAATTTGTAGGCGGCGGGGTTGTGATGGGCGTTGACCCTCTCCAATAGCCTTTTCCCGCGGTAGCGCATTGCATATATCCGGGCCTTGTGCTGGCCTGCTGCTGTCGGCTCTCCCCATGCTGCTGCCAGTTGTTGACAGGTCAGGACCAGGTCTGGCTGAAACGCCATGAGGGTTTTTAGGACGCCGGCCGACTCCTTCATGAGTCCCACCACTCGGCCTTGCGCATCCGCTTTGTCATGCCGTTCTCAAACATTAGGTGCGTGCCGTAGTCGTGGCACACCAGAAAGTCCTTCCGGCCGGTCCTTTTTGGCCCAGGCGACAACATCCCGTAATTGGTCCTCTTGAAGTCGCACAGGAACGCTGGTAGATGGGTGACAAACTCCTTTGGGGCTGGTGGTCTTGTTCGCTCCATGATTAGGACTGAGCCGTTTGGACTTATCCAACGACAGGCCGCGAACCAGCGTGAATATGCCGTGTCCTTGACGCGTTGCCAGGTTTCCCACTCAATGACGTTTTGAAACTTGCCAGCATCCTCCTCCACCTTGACCACGCAATCCGGCAAGAGCTTGCTTGTCCAAACCGTCCGGCTCATGCCATAGCCGATTCGATCATCACAAATCAAGTCAAATACTTCTCGATGAATTGAAGGTGTTGTGCTCATTTCCAGTCCTTTTTAGTTATTCCCGACCACGTTGCAAGCCCCTTGTTAAGCATTTCTAGCGGTAGAGGTGGGGCAGAGTTAGCAGCTGCACGAAAAGAAGTGGTCCTTCTTGTCTTCTGGCACGACAGTTCCGGTGATTTTTTCAAAGGCCGGCCAGAAGGTTCCAGCGTTAAAACCGTCACGCCAGTCTTCTCCCCCAAATTGCGTAACATAGCCGTCATCCCAGCCCTTGGCATGGCTGCGTCCGTACTCAATCAAGGCGCCGTAAGACAAGCCCATGTCTTCAGCCATAGCGCGAATGAGGGCCTCGGCTGCGTTAGAGGGGGAGGCCTTGATCGCGGTCACCTCCAGGGAGTCTGGAAAATCTGGATGTGCCCACACATGCCGCAAGGAGGTGATCTGGCGCGGATAGACCACGAGCCAGAACTTGTCCCCCTTGCTCAAGGTGGTATTCAGGAAGGGGTCAACGATGCCCAAATGTTTTACGTCGCCGGTATAGGCCATGCCGTCACGAAGCCCGATGTGGTCGCCGGCACGAAGGAATTGCCCGGCGATTGCCGGCTCTACCGCCAAATGGATTGCATCCCGGGCAACGCCATCAACCAAAACTGAGCCCAGCGTTTCAAGGGCGTCTGTTGCTACTGATCTGTTATCTCCGCTCATCTTCTTCTCCTGTTGTGCGCCGACATACCCCGGCCGCTGGGTATCGTCTTATGCAAATTCCTGCTCGTAAACTTTCACACCGCGAGCCGCAGCGGTGGCATGTAAAAATTCCAGCAATTCACTGAACTGGGCCTTTGGCATCTTTGAGGTGCGCATGCCCAGCATCACAACCCCGCCGTCCAGCCCCATCGCCAGGCGCGAGGTTTCCCGCTTGAATGCGGCCGTGAGTACGTCTTTCCATTCCTCGGGCTCCATGCGTACCATCTGGCCGTTTACCGGCCATTTCAATTGCTTGCTGAAAGCCTCCAGAATCGGCCACATGGCGGCGTTGGCATCAAGGCTTCTGATTGGCGGAAGAACTTTTACGGTCCAACCGTCTGGACAGTCGCGAACGCAATCCACAGCACGGGAGCGCGCCTGCGCATGAGATAAGACAAACAATTTTTTATCGTCCATTTGGTGCTCGCCTGTTATTTGCCTGCTCTTTCGCAGTAGCCCATCGGCAATTCCCGGGCTCATAATTTCCGTTGTTGTCCACCCTATCGATTGACATTCCAGCGTCGGGGATGCCCATGTCCTCAATAAATGCCTCGAATGAATTTCTCCAACGGATACAGACCTCAATCCCACGACCGCCATATAAATGACGCTCGGGGTATTTTTCGTAATGACAGCGATTTATCATGTCCCGCCAAATTCGGTAGGGCCTGGCTTTGCTCAGCCCGTGCGTCTTGCTTCGCCGAGAAGTCTCTTCATCTCGATAGCATCCGCAAGATACTGTTCTACCCTGCATCAAATGAGTTCCGCGCACCGTGCAAGCACTGCCGCACTCACACTTACATTCCCACATGAGCTTGCCACTATCACGCCTTTCACTCAGAGCGATGACGTGGAGACGTCCAAACTTCTCGCCGATCAGCTTATTAGTCACATCGCCTCCCAGTCCCGGTAAGCATCAAGTGGCGTATATCCCAGCCCCATGCGCATGCACTCCTCATGCTGGCTTGAGCAGTGCCATAGGCCTTTGTAGAACCAGAGGCGGGGTTTCATGGCATCTCCACACACATGTATTCGCCACCATCACCGGTATCGAATTTCAGCAAATCAGCATGCGTAGGCGTTTGCCTGATATTTGATGGCAGTTCGTCATTGACTATCAACACCC
>Ga0181338_1000053_pt1 | contig 32776 bp, 50 predicted proteins | sample Sp13VDMM110SD_FD_122168 | JGI IMG/M metagenome (GOLD analysis project Ga0181338, IMG submission 122168) | Freshwater viral communities from Lake Michigan, USA - Sp13.VD.MM110.S.D | ecosystem: Environmental > Aquatic > Freshwater > Lake | place: USA: Michigan | collected 2013-04-23
TCTTGCAGAAGCCGCTGTAGAGCGCGCTCTTGTGCTCTGCCTCGGTCATGATGTTGTCGCCTTTTGGCAGCTTCTCGCCGGATAGGAAGGCCGATGCGGCCCATTCCTGAGCCCATTGGCGCCAGTACTCCACGTTACCTAGGATCTCGGCGAGTCCCTTCTCATCCATGGCTGGCATATCCGGGGTCATGGAGACACCGCCTTGGCGATAGCTGCACGGGCTTTTGCTTCGGCTTCCGTTGCCTGAGCAAACGCCACTGCAAGGGTTGTTTTCGTGATGCTGTTCGGATCGATCATCATAGCCAAGGCGCCCTGTGCGATCTGGAGCGCCGCCAGCAATTCGGCGTTCAGCGCATTCGCCTGTTCCAGCTCTTCCGCCAATTCATCGGCGAGATCTGCCTCATCGGCCCATGCCATTTCTGCGATCTGTTGCTGGCTTCTGCTCATGTTGCACTCCTGTAGAGCTGGCGAGCGGCAAGCTGAGGCCGTTCGCGCTTGGGTTTGGTGGATTGGGGGAAGGCAGGGCCGCGAAGCTTGCCGGCGGGCTTGGTGATGCCGAGGTGCTTGGCCTCGCGACGCTTGGCTTGGGCGATCGCCGTCACGTCAGCGTCAGTCTTCGTTCGGTGGCATTTGACATGCGACGGGCGAAGGTTCTCATCGCTGTTGTCACGCGTCAGGGCGTAGGCGATGACGTGCTCGACTTCCCAGGCTTCACCAATGCTGATCTGGCCTTTGCATATGTGGCAGACACCAAGGGCCGCATTGAAGATGCGGGCGCGGTCCTTTTTGCTGAAGGATTTGCGTGCCATCACTGCACACTGATCTTCGTTGCGGTGACAACTTCGATGCCAGCGCGCCTAGCCTGCTTGACCATGTTGCGCGTTCCAGCGCCGCCTTCGAAGGCCACGACCAAATCTGGGCGGCCCTCTTCAAGCATTTGGAGGTTACGGATCGGGCCGGCAGCTTTCCCCAATGACCAATCCGCCGGATACGTCTCGACGGGGATGCCTGCCCATTCGGCGAACTTACGCGCCATGAAGTCAGCACCGGTAGCGCCGCCCTCTATGATGACTTCGATACCTTGCTTCTTATGGATTCCGCCAAGCCAAGATCCAAGCGTCATAGCGTCATCGAAATTTCTGCCTCCACAAACGAGAACCCGCATCATCTCTGCTCCTGCCGAAACTCGCGCTCAATCTCTCGCGCAAGATCCTCTGCTATTTCCCGGTTGATCTGGTCTATCTGGTAGGCGGCAAGCAACTCTTGATGCGGCTTGGTGGCTGCTCGGTCGGGGAGAACCCGCCAGTAGGCTCTCACGGGCTGTAGACGGGTCATGCTGCTTCTCCAAATTTGGGCTCGGTCCAGGCAACACCATGGCGCGATCCATATTCGTCAATGACGGTGATCAGGTCGGCCATCTGGCGCACGGTGAGGCGCGAGGAGCGGAACCCGAGCGGAAAAGGCCCGGAGTTGTCCAAACCATCGCAGAACTGCACCTGATGGCCGAGCGTGTGCATGAAGGCGGCCTTCCATGTCTCGGGCGTCCACAGGCGGCCCTCTGGCTTGGCGCGACTGATGTCGGACAGCATTGCGTGCATCTTGGCGTTTTGGTCGAGTGACCGTGTCGCCTCCCGGATATTCACCACAGCATCTATTGGCGCGACATCGATCATGCGTTTTGCCAGAGCGCGTTGCGACGGGCCGCGCAAAATTACGGTTTGCCCGCTCATTGGACATGCCTCCAAGTCCGACCAGATTTGATCATAGAGATATTCGAACGAGTAACGCCGTACTGGCTGGCTAACTCTGGAGCGCTCAAATCGGACGCTCGGATACCAGCCACATCTTCGCTGGTGAGTTTGGCCGCATAGCAGCGCTCGCCGGCATTTGTTCTCTGCCTGCGGACAGCGTCAGCCATGTTTTGCTCATGAGTACCTGGGTACAAATGAGCGGGGTTTACACAGGGAGGGTGGTCGCATTCATGGCAAGCGAGTTTCCCCGCTGGCACGGGACGGCCGTCGAGTTCTAGCGCTATTACAGGCGCGCGGTACGATTTTCGCGCGTATGAAAAGATGCCATATCCATCTTTGTCCCGGGCGCCGGTCCACAGCCAGCAATCCCCGCTCTTGTCTACCCACTTTGAGAAAACTTCCGCCATAGGCGGTCGGTTGGCAGCGGCCAGTTTGGCGTGCATCTGGCCGAAGCACTGGCGGGAACAGAATTTTGCCTTAGCCCAATGCGCCCAAGTATTCCGCTTGTCGCGGCTAAATTCGTGGCCGCAATTCTCGCAGATCTTAGTGTCCATTGTCGTGTCCCTTCCGCCGCCAGCATTCGCGCTGGCGGCTTCTCTGTTAACCAGCCTGATAGTTATCTGCGTAGGCGTTGCCTTTCAGCGGGGTGTCGCCGGGAAAATCATCAGCCTCACGTTCAGCCATTTTATTCAACTCGGCCTCAGCCTTGTCGAACGTTTCTGCCGCCGCATCGCACCAGGCAGGAGGCCACTTGTCGACGCCTGCCTTTTTCGCCCAGATCGAGCGCAGCATCATCAGCTTGGCGACAGAGCCGCATTCGCTGATTTCCTGTTCCATCGCCGGCCAAATGTCTTCGCGCTTCAGAGCAGCGCTAGACGTGCGCTTGGGGGCGATTTCGTGCGTGACGGAATCGGCGTCGTTGTCGCCCTCGGTCGGGATGCAGAAGACCATCATTGCCGCGTATTTGTAGGCGGCAGACATGGCCTTGTTCGTCGCCTTGTCGGCGCTGTCCATGGCCTCGCCAAGAGTGCGCACGGTGTGCTTTGAGCCGTCCTTGGCGCTGATCAGATCAAACTCGGCTTCGACGGTGACATAGAACAGTGCGCCGCCCTTTTGCGTTTGCCGCTCGGTCACTTCGCGGGTTAGAATGCGCGGGACCATGACAAGCTGGTGCCTCGAAAGCAGGGAGTTCAGCTCGTTGTAAACGTCATCGATGCCGCGAAAGCTGTATCCCTGCTGCTGGTTCTTGCGGCCCTTGGCGATGCCCGTCTGCCCGATGTCGGACATGACGGCACAGATGGCGGTGTAGACTTCGGGGACGGCGGTCATTGAAATGCCTTTCCATGGTTCATTTTCGCGCGCTCCAGGTGCCATTTGGCCTCTCTCCAAAGCCGCCTTCCTTCGAGCATGCAGGATGCGAAATTCTGGTAGTTGCCAGCCGCTTCCCAATCGAAGGCTGCGCGGCGGGCGGCATGGGCGAGACGGCGTTGCGTCTGAGACAGCTTGAAATAAGCCAGCGCCGTTTCGAGGAATTGGACGTGCACGATCTGGTTCATCACTTGCGTTCCTTGCGGATGTGACATGACCCAAGCCGGGTCCAGAACTCGACGTAGTCTTGCGCGTCGGTTTCGCGCACGAACGACCGCTCGAAGAAGGGCTTCGGAGGCATGGTCAGCGCGTAGATCGACACGACGACCATCACAGCGGATCTCCGTTATCGGTGCATTCCAGCATGTCGAGATCTTCGGCGGGGATGCCGCGCTTCAACTGGCCAACCGTGAGGGTGCCAACCCGGAAATACTTGTCGTTGGCGAAGACGATCCATTCCGGGCCAAGCAGGCTACCGACGATCGGGCCAGTGACGATCCGAAAGTCCGGCGCCAGTGTCTCTGCCATTAAGTGAGAGTTACGGTGGAAGGTCATGGCGCGCGCTCCAAAATCTCTGCCCCGACAATCTGGCTATGGCTGTAGCTGTTCTTGTTCTTCTGAAGGACCGCCTCGATTGCAGGCAGATCGACATCAAATGTTTGGTACGATGTGAGGACCGCACCGCCGACATTTGCGGCCATGGCGGCATCATCTGTTCGAACGATTATGCGGATCATCCTGGCGTTCCTTCTCGGTCTGCGGTGTGTTGGCGAGGGGGTTTAGCCGTGCGGGTGCTTATGGAAGTGCCGGTCCATCTCTTCGTTTTCGAGATGGCGGCGTTCAGCATCTTCAGTTTCGCGCTGCTGCTCTTCTTCACGAGCGCTGCGGCAATTGAGGCATTCGTCGTGGCAGAGCTTTGCAGCCTTGCCTGCGAGCTTGAAGACCATCCCGCCGCATGTCGGGCATTTCGCGGTTTTCATGTGGACCATCTTCAATCTCCGTTCCGGTCTGCGGTGTGTTCTTGGTTGCGTGAGAGGGGTTAGAAAGCCGGCTCGTCTTCGTCCGGCGCGTTGAATTCGTCATCGCGTGCGAACTCGTTTTCAGCGGCGATGTCGTTCAGGGTGTCGTCAGGTTCTTCGACAGGCCCATTGACCATGGCGTCGGCAATCATGTGCCCGATGACTTCGGCCATGGCGGGCGGGTTGCTGTCGCCAAGCGCCTCTATGGTTTCGCGGCGCTCAAGCACGTTGTAGGAGCGCCAAGTATCCAGACCGAAAGCCGGGATGGTATCCGGGTTCCAATCACCTCGGGCCATTGCTGACCTCTTGGCGCGGTCAATCGCGGATGATCTCGCCGCCCAGGCGACCTCCAGTCGCGGCAGGCTGGTGCAGGCAATAAGGTACACTCGCCGCCTTGGATAAGGCGCACCAACGTCTTCAGCGCCGATGACAAGTCGGGCGACGTGGTAGCCAGCTTGGCAAAGGTGTCGATTGACCTTGGCTTCCCACGCCGCGTTGCCCGGCGGCTGCTCCACGACAAACCATTCCGCTCCGGCGTCGATCCCCGCGCATAGCATGTAGGGCCACAGAGAATTCCCTGTGCGCTTTCCATGGATTGCAGCGGCAACGCTGGTTTGCTGGCAGGGAGGGCCGCCGATGATGATATCGGCAGGGATAGCTGGCAAGGTTCGGATATCGTCATGGATTGGCGTCTCCGGGTGAAGGCGGGCAAGTTCCTGGCGGCGGAAATGATCGCTCTCGCACAGGGCTGCGATGGTGAAGAAGGAAGCGGCGCGCTGCATGCCGAGGGCATGGAAGCCGACACAGGAGAAGACATCGAGGACGCGCATCACGCGTACCTCTTCGCCAGCTTGGTGGCGGCGGCACGAGGCGTCAGGCCAGCCTTGAACAGCGGCTCCATGTCGCCGTAGAGCGGGAGCGGCAAACCTTCGTCCTCGGCAATGCTGGCCAGTTCGAAATGCCAGAACGTGAACGCGCTGATCGGGGACGCCAGGCGCAGCGACTTCAGCATTTCGATTTTCTCGGAGGTCTCGCTAGCCATTGTCGTCGTTCTCCAGATGCAAACTTTGGGTTGTTGGGGTGTGCTACATCGCTGCCAGAACGTGGCCGATGATCAGCCGCATTTCGTGGATCGACAGCTTGCCGCGCGCCCTCTTGAGTTCCGGATCGGCATGGATTTTCGCCCATGCGCGATCTGCAATTTCCGAGGTTTTGCCGGCGGTGGCCGAGAAGCCAAAGACTGCCTTGAGCGTTTTGCGGGTTTCGTCGGAAATCTCGGCTACCATGTCGTCGTTCTCCAGATGCAAGGGGGTGTCAGGCGGCGTTCTGGCGTTCCCAGAAATCGTCAATGAAGCGCTTAGCGCCGTTGATGCCCGCTCGTTGCGAGACGCACACGCCGTCAACCACGCAGTCGAAGCATTCGGTGAGACGGCGGTATATTTCGAAGCCCTTGTAGGCGGTCGGCGTCACGTCTGTTTCGTAGAACTCCGGGCCATAAAGGCCGCTGTGCGAGTTCTTGAAGGAGCTGTTGCGATAGCGGGCCATCAGAGCGCCCGCCCATTCTCGTCGCGGCCAAACTTCGCCAACCAGCGGATCGCGCCTTTGCGGGTCTTGAAGGTCTTGCTCTGCGAGAAAAGCAGGGCGGTGAACTTGCCGTGCAACTCGAAGATGCCGCAGGAGATGCTTTCGTTGTTCCCGGTGTCGATGGTGTAGGTCGTCATTTGCGTCGTCTCCAGGTGCAGTGGTGTCTGCTTCTGGAAATGAACATGCACTGGATACATACCGGTTGTCCAGCGGAAAATGTACACAGCACATAAAAATGTTGCAGAGGGTGCCAGCTTGTGGCAAAAAGAAAGCCCCAGAGGGATGATCCGACTGGGGCGCGAGGCATTCTAAATGTCACAGACCTTATACTGTAAGGCCGAAAGTTTCACAAGAGGAAACTTTGCTTCGCGTCGTGAAAATCGCAATATCTTGTGTCTGCTCGGCGGTTCCCGGCAAGGCATTGCGGTTCAAGCGAAAAAGCGGCGGTCTTCCACGGGCTTTGTCCCGCCAGCTCCGATCAATCCGGCGCATCAATCCCAAGCGGTCGCCTTCTGCCAGGCTCAGAAGGAATCAAAAAATTCGCAGGCTCTGTTGTGCCCATTACACCCTGCGGCCTTGAGAGACCGGGCAACCCCCGGGACGGTCAGGAGCGGCGTTCGACATCAGCGGGTTGACTTCCCGTCTGTCGATCGACGTGACGGCGCCGAAAAAAGCTGTCTGGCGGACGCATAGGGACAATATGCGGCCTCTCGTTCGCGAGGGGGAAGGATACCGAGTACGCGAGCTGAAAGGCTCCCCCATGGTCAGGGACTTGAGCGAGGCCCCGAGCCCATACCTCAAGGCGGAAAGGGCGGAGCTATGCCTACCCAGCCTTCCGGAGCAAAGCATCAGCAACCCGACGCACATCTTCACGCTGTTCCGGTGTTGCGACCTTCAACTGATCGACAATCGACCACATCGCGTCTTTTTGAGATGGATCTCGCATAATCAAATCGGCAGGCTCGCACTGGTAGGCAGAAGCGGCAGCTTCGAGGAAGTCTTGATTATAGGGCGTGTCACCGCGCTCGATCCGGCTCAACTGGCCTTGCGTTATCCCGATGCGGTCTGACGCCTGTTCCTGGGTAAGCCCGGCCTTCTCTCTCCATTGGCGGAGGAAGGTTCGTCTGCGGGGTTTAGCCAAGGCTCTACGCTGGTGCATGTCGCGACATTACCGCGATGCAAAATGCGGGTTTAGGTCGCCAAACTCATAAATCTTCAGATGCATGCTTGACATACATATGTATCTGGTACATTTTTATGCCCATGACCCTTGACGAGTTCCTCACCAAATCCCCGCTCACTGAAGAAGCTTTTGGCAAGCTGATCGGCTGTTCTCAAAGCCAGGTCAACCGCTTGCGCAAGGGAGGTAGTGACCCGTCGCCGGAGCGCATAGCCCGGATTCGCGACGTGACGAAGGGCAAGGTCGATTTCAAGGATTTCTATCCGCTCCCGGCCAAAACGGAGCGCGTGGCCTAATGCTTCACCAGCCTCACATGCGCACGGCAGAAGCACGCCAAGCCGAGGGCCTTCACGGTCTGTCTTATGGACAGGATCACGGCCGGAACGGGCATGATGACGCGATTGACGATCACGAATTCGTCGGCGTTGGCTTCGGTGCTGAAGGATCGTTGCTTGGCATAGGCGGTGAACAGCACATTGCCGTCCTTCAGGTCGATCGGCTCTACGGTACCCGAGCAGAAAATTGCCGGCACGATAGCCGGTTCGACAAGCAAGATTCCCACGTTTCTCTCCCGGCCGGCGTTGTTGTTCTTTTAGCCGGCAAGTCAAGCAAGCACGAGACGGAAGCGTACGCAAATCACAAATCACGCTGGCGTTACAGTAAGTCACAGTCGCTCGCCAAGTGTGGTTATCAAATCACTACCCATTATGCATTAGAAATAGCTAATTCCAATTCGTTGCCGCTCTCCCTCCCGGCCGCGAATAGCCCGGCGCTTTCCCCCTCGGCGCCGGGCACCCCCATCATAGGTGCCCAATGAGCCAAGCCAATCTTCGGGAAAAGGCCGAATACTATTTCGAGCGAGCTTCTCATTACGAAGCGCTCGGATCCTATGATATGGCCGGAGCACTGCGTCGAGTGGCCGAGAAATACGCAGATTACGCCGCTCTGACCCAAGACGATCGGCGTACACCGCCAGCCCCTTCCAAGCCTCCTGCGAGCGCATCATGACCAGCGCTTCATCACTTTCCACGCACGTTGCTGACCACACACGGCACCGTAAACCTATCGGCTACCATTTCTGCGTCGGAGCGCGGGCAGGTGGTAGGGCTCCCCGTGTCAACTGCGGGCCGATGTATCAGAACCTGACTGAAATCCTGCCCGCACCCATCTTCCGATCCGCTGCTCCCACTCCTCCCGGCAGCGGTAGACTGCGGACGGCGTTTGAGCGAACCCGTTACCCCATCGCTCGCGCCGTCCGCATTTTCAGCCTTGGCGAGGGACTCCGCCGGCTGATCCTGAATTCTTCTTCGTTCATCCATGCCCTTAAGCAGGCGTTCGGCTGCTTCCCCAAGCGTCTCAAACCGAGGGGAGCGTGACTTATGCTTACGCAATCTGAACTGAAACTCCTCATGAGCTACGATCCGGACACCGGGGTGTTGACCTGGAATGTCAGGCCCGATGCCAGCCGTGGCTCCAGGACCTTCAACGGCCGCAACGCGGGTAAACCTGTCGGCACAACGAAGAACTCGACCGGATATGTGAACGTTCGTTTGGGCGGGAGAACCTATACCGCGCATCGTCTGGTCTGGCTTTATGTTCACGGGTGTTTCCCAGATCTTATCGATCATGTTGACCGGGATCGGACCAACAATCGGCTTAGCAATCTGCGCCTAGCGACGAAGGCGCAGAACAATTTCAATCGCCTCCAGAGGCAACTTGTCGGCGTCCGAAAAACGCCAACTGGTCGGTGGAGAGCGACTATCGGGATCAAAGGCAAGAAGTTCCACCTTGGAACCTTTGATCGCTTTGAGGATGCATCGCACAGCTATTGGGTAGCTGCTGCCGATGCCTACGGAATGACTCCGGTGATAGCCGAGGCGGTAAAATGACCGCTGTCTCTGTCTTCCTCCTTTCGATCCGTGCAGCTCATACCGAGCAACATGCATGGAGTTCTTTGAAATGTCTGACAAACGCGCTGAAAGGCCAGTCAAGATGAGTGTCGAGTACGTCAACGAATCCAAGAGGATGGCCGATTACATCCTACACCGGGTCCATCGTGGTCCCGGCGACACGGTGGACGCGGCAATGCACCGGGCAGAGCGCCTTTATGGTGTGCCTGCGGCTTGGCTGCACAGGCTTCGCTATCGCGAAATAAAAGACATGCCGTTGTCCGCGTTCGCGGCGCTCGTGCATGCATACCAGGCGGCAAGCAACGCGGCCGAAACGGCCTATGAAGCCGAGAGGAAACTTGCAGATGCACGCAATTCGAAACTGGTTCGGCTGGCTGATCTTGTGGCTGGCAAGAAAGCTGAGGGGTAGATGAACACCGAACACGCGATACGCCAGCTTCAAGGCGCCGACTTCTACGATGAGCCCTCCCAGGAAGTCCGTGCTCCCGGCCTGATCATTCTCGGCCTGTGCATTGCAGCATGGGCCGCATTCATCGGAGCGGGGTATGCGATCTGGCGCGTGGTCGAGGCGCTGGCGGGATGAGCGCCGAGTATCACGAATTCCTTGCCCGAAAGCGCGTCGTTGACCCGATGACCGGGATGGCTGACGTTGGCGAATTGCCAGCGTTCCTGTTCCCGCATCAGCGCGATATCGTTGCATGGGCGCTTCGGAGAGGCCGATCGGCAATATTCGCCGGCACTGGCCTTGGCAAGACCGCCATGGAACTTGTGTGGGGCGAGAAAGTCGCGAACCACACCGGAAAGCCAGTGCTCGTCTTTGCCCCTTTGGCGGTCGCGCAACAGCATATCCGCGAGGCGTCCAAGTTCGGTCTATCGGCCAATGTGGTAAAGGACCAATCCGATGTCGCGGCCGGCGTAAACGTCACCAATTATCAGAAGATAGGTCACTTCGATCTTAGCGCATTTGGCGGCGTTGTGCTTGATGAAAGCTCGATCCTCAAGAGTGTAGACGGGCACTATCGGACAAGGCTGATCGAAGAATGCGACCGCATCCCGTTCCGCCTCGCAGCTACGGCCACACCGGCGCCAAACGACTTCATGGAGCTTGGCAACCATGCCGAATTCCTGGGCGTAATGTCCTATACCGACATGCTGGCGACGTTCTTCATTCACGATGGCGGAGACACGCAGAAATGGCGGCTGAAAGGCCATGCCGAAAACGAATTCTGGAAATGGATGGCGTCATGGGCCGTGATGCTGCGCAGGCCGTCCGATCTTGGCTATCCGAATGACGGATACGATCTTCCGCCATTGGTGCAAAATCAGCATGTCGTCGGCGTTGACTATGCGCCGTCGCTTGAGACTGGCCTGCTGTTCCCTATGGAGGCGAGGTCGCTCTCGGAGCGGATTTCAGCCCGCCGCGATACCGTTGATGAGCGTGTCGGCATGGCCGCCAAACTCACGCCAACCGATCGGCCGTTCGTCTGGTGGTGCAATCTCAATTCGGAAGCCGAAGCGCTGGCTAAGGCGATACCTGGCGCCATCAATCTGACTGGCGCCGATAGCGACGATGTGAAGGAGCGCAAGCTTTTGGATTTCTCCGATGGAAAAATAAGGGTGCTCGTCACAAAGGCATCGCTCACCGGATTCGGCATGAATTGGCAGCATTGCTGCGACACCGGCTTTGTCGGGCTTAACGATAGCTTCGAACAAGTCTTTCAGGCGGTGCGCCGGTTCTGGCGGTTCGGCCAAACCAAGCCAGTCAATGTCCATTTCATCGCCGCAGAGACCGAGGGCGCGGTCGTCGCCAATCTCAAGCGCAAGGAAGTCGACGCCGAGCGCATGGCGGCGTCCATGGTCCTTCACATGGCCGACCTGTCGAGCGCCACGGTGCGCGGGATGGTCCGAGACAGACCCGATTACAACCCGACGCAACCAATGATAATCCCTGATTTCGTGAGGTCGATCCGTGAAGCAGCATGAAGCCATCAAGGCCGTCGATCAGGTTGTCACGTCCGAATACGCCGTCTACCAGGGCGATAGCTGCGAGCTCATCCGCGCCGTGCCTGGGGACAGCATCCACTTCGGCATCCACTCGCCGCCGTTCGAAGGGCTCTATCGGTTCAGCAACTTCGATCGCGACATTTCCAACAATGACGGCGACGGGTTCTGGACGCACTACAATTTCATGATCCAGGAATTGCTGCGCGTTACCATGCCGGGTCGCATCCATGCCGTTCATTGCATGCAGCTTCCGACTTCGAAAATCCGCCACGGCTATATCGGCATGCGGGATTTCCGGGGCGAGATCGTGCGCGCCTACGAGGATGCCGGATGGATCTTCCATAGCGAGGTCTGCATATGGAAAGATCCGGTGGTTGCTCAGCAGCGCACGAAGTCGATCCGGCTGCTTCATAAGCAAATCGAGAAGGACAGCACGATCAGCGGGCAGGGGCTTGCCGATTACATGCTGATGTTTCGCAAACCAGGCGACAACCAAGAACCCGTCGCCGGACGGTTCGATCGATATGTTGGCTTCGGCAATGCGCCTGTCCCTGCAGAACTTCGAACCGACAAGGACCGTGAGCAGGCCGAGAAGTGGTATTCGATCGAGGTATGGCAGCGCTACGCCTCTCCGGTGTGGATGGACATCAACCAGACGCGCACGCTGCAGTATCGCGGTGGCCGTGACGAGAAAGACGAGCAGCACATTTCGCCGCTGCAACTGGACGTAATCGAGCGATGCATAGAGCTTTGGAGCAATCCCGGCGACGTGGTGCTAACGCCGTTCCTAGGCATCGGCAGCGAGGTCTATGGGGCTGTTGCGGCAGGCAGGAAAGGCATCGGATTCGAACTCAAGCCATCCTACTTCAAGCAGGCCGTCCGCAACATCGCTGAACTCGATGTAGCCAAGACAGACAATCTGTTTCGTGTTGTCGCATGAAGCAAGAGCGCGTCTCAGCAGCCGATGGCAGGGCACTTCTTCTCAAGCCGAAGAAGAAGGCCAAGTACAGGAATGTGCCAGTTGTGATCGATGGTATCCGGTTCGCCTCGACCAAAGAGGGCGCCTACTACGCCGAACTAAAGGTGCGCGAGAAGATCGGCGAGGTGAGCGCGGTAGAGCTTCAGACGCCATTCGCCCTGGTGGGTCCAGACGGCCTGCTGATCACCACCTACAAGGCCGACTTCTGCTTCTGGGACCATATAGCCGACCGTTTCCGGGTGATCGATGTGAAGGGCGTAGAGACCAAAGAGTTCCGCATGAAAAAGCGGCTGATGAAATCCCTCAAAGGCATAGAGGTTGAACTCGCATGAGCGAAGATTTCGACACATTCTGGCGTGCTTACCCGCGCCGCATATCCAAGGGTGCGGCTCGTGATGCCTTCGCCAAGGCTATTCGCAAGACCACGCTGGAAGCGATGCTGACGGCGATCGGCGAGTACATCGCCCACAAGCCCGACCGAATCGACTTCAAGCACCCCGCAACCTGGCTCAACCAGGAGTGCTGGGACGACGAGTGGACAAGTGTTCCACGGGAAACAAACCAGAAACGAAACTTTGTCGACGCAGCACGGGACCGCCTCAATGGACGACACAGCGCTGAAGGAAGTCGCCCGGATGCTCAACGCCTACCCTATGAGCAATACGAATCCGGATCTGACCCTGGAAACATTCGAAATGGCTACACAGGGCCTATCCTCGCAAGCCGTCATTGAGGCGGCGCAGCGCTTTGTCATGGGCGATGTTCAAGGGCAGTCGAAGACCTTTGCGCCAACCGTGGCCGAGTTCATCCAGGAGGCCCGCAGCAGGCAGGAATACATCGACATCAAGGCCAAGCCTCGCCTGCCGGCGCCTCGCTACTTCCCCGGCCCACTCGCACCATTCCAGGTCAGGCAGCAGAAACGCCTGTCGGAGAACTCCCATCTCCCCGTGCTGTTCGAAAACGTGAATTCGGACCAGTGGCGAAAGATGAGCATGGCAAGGGAGATTCCGGCGGGATCGAAGTGGGTCGCAAGCCTTGGCATCGTTTATGGCCCACCGGCCAAATCACAAGCAGCGTAGGAGTTTCACCGTGTTCGTAGCGTCATATGCCAACACCATGCGCAATGCCCGGCCGAAGTTTGTCGAGCCGGAAATCGTGCGCTCAATCGAGCAGATCAGGGCAGAGAAGCGCGCTGAAGCGCTCCAGGCTGAACGTGAGCGATCCGCCGCAATGGCCATGGAACTGGACCGGCGCCGGGAAGAGGAAGCCAAGAAGCGCCTGTCCCTGGCAGCGGTCGCGATGTATCGCGCGATCGACGTTCGGGACAGCAAGACGCCAGTTAGACCGCTGATCGAGCGCGTTGGCGCTTTCCACGGTGTTTCGTTCGATGAGATCATAGGCCCGCGCCGCGACCGCAAGACCGTCGCGGCCAGGTTCGATGCGATTGCGGCAGTGCACAAGGCACGCCCAGACCTTTCAACGCCGCAGCTCGGTAGGATCTTCAATCGAGACCATACTTCGATCTTGCACGCGCTTTCACGGAGGGCGGTGCAGTGAAAGAGATCAAGGCAACCCGTCGTGCATTCTTCGCGCTTTTCGGCGGCGCTGTGGCGGCCGGCCCAGCCGCAGCAAAGACCGCTGCACAAATGACGATGGCTGATCTGTCTGTCGGCAAGCTCGGCCTTTCGTTGGGCAGTTCCATGGTTAGCGGATCGCCAGCAGGATCCATAAACGAGACTAGCCAAGTCGGATGGGCGAAAGATTCTCTTAAAAAGTTGGCTGGGGTTTCCAAGGTTGAGCGCGCCATGCGGAAACAGGAATTCTACTTCGATGGGCTCGACCCACAGATAGCATCACTCCGCTCTATCTCGCTAGTTAACCGAATCCGCATTTCGCGCGACATTCAGTTTGAAAGGTCGGAGGTCCGTCAGCGGTCATATCTAGAGGGCGTCATTAGCGGGTTGTGGTCCTGATGATCCCAGACCGCCAGCACCGCCCGATGAAGGCACTCATCCTCATTGCCCTGCTCACGCTCACCGCATGCGCTCACGCACCATGCACGCAAGACCAATGGCTCGTAGACCAGAACTGCAAGTAGAGGTAGAATACGGCTATGGCTAAGCGTGGTCGCGCCCCCGGGTTTGTCATGTCAAATGACCACCGGGTTAAAATACGAAACAGCAATATTCTCAACGCACTCATTGAGCATGCGGAGGGAAAACGAGAGATGTCGGCCACACAAGTGTCGGCTGGGCTGGGACTGCTCAAGAAAGCCATGCCTGATCTATCCTCGGTCGCTTTGACTGATCCGACAGGCGAGGGGCCGGCAGAGTTCATCTTCAAGACGATCTACGAAGCGAAGAAGTGAACGTTCACGAATTCCGCGTCCGCTGGTACCAGCAGGCATTCCACCATGCCCTGGTAAACCGCACGCATGACAGGCTGATGGCCGTCTGGCATCGCCGGGCGGGCAAGGATGAGATTGTCCTCAACGCCATGCGCGAGCTAGCCTGGAAAGACCCAGGCACATACTGGCATTGTTTCCCCGAACAGAAGCAGGCCCGCAAGGCCATCTGGAACGGCGTCAACGGCCACACGGGTAAGCGCCGCATTCTTGAAGCTTTCCCGCCTCCAATGATCAAGCGCATGCAGGACGATGACATGTTCATCGAACTGACCAACGGCGCCACGTTCCAGCTCATCGGCTCTGATCGCTATGACAGCACGGTTGGTTCTGGTCCAAAGGGCATAGCCTATTCCGAGTGGGCACTGAGCAACCCGAGCGCATGGGCCTATCATTCGCCGATGATCCGAGAATCTGGCGGGTTTGCGGCCTTCATCACCACGCCACGCGGCAACAACCACGCCAAGACCATGTTTGATCGGGCGCTGACCAATGACAACTGGTTCGCAGAACAGCTATCGATCCATGAGACGCAGGCGCTTACCCAGGAGCAGCTGGCCGAGGCCTTGCAGGAATACCAGGATCTGCACGGCATTGAGCTTGGTCTGTCTTTCTTTGAGCAGGAATACGAATGCTCATTCGCAGGCGCCATGGTCGGCTCATACTGGGGCGGTGAGATGGCCCGCGCCGAGCGCGACAAGCGCATGCATCCTATCGCGATTGACCCTCGCCATCCTGTCCACACCATCTGGGACTTGGGAAAGGCCATCAACAACCCGCTGTGGTGTATCCAGGTCATTGCCGGCATCGTCTACGTGGTGGACTTCTATCGGCCTGACAATGACGATCTGGACGAATGGTGCCGCTGGCTTGATGAGCGCGGCTATCACGGCGATGATTATGTACCCGACGACGTTCTAGACCCTGTCTGGGGTTCGAACCACACCCGCTGGGACATGCTCAAGGCCAAGAAGCGCAAGCCGCGCCTGGTGAAGCGCATAGCGGTTGCAGAGGGCATCCACGCAGGGCGCGAGACGATCAAGATAGCGCATTTCCACAAGGCGGATGATGAGCGAGGCCAAAGGGTGCAACTCGGCATCGAAGGGCTGAAGAGCTACCGCCGCGAGTGGGACGATGATCGCAAGACGTTCCTTGAAAACCCCTACAAGGACTGGGCAGAGCACATAGGTAGCGCGTGGCGATATCTCGGACTTGCATGGCGCGAGGCATTCGTGAAGCCACCACCAGATAAGCCGAAGTTCGTGTATATTGCCAATCCGAACGGCTCGATCACCAGTTCGATGACAGTGAAAGAGCAGATCGATGCCATGATCAAGCGAAGGAAGGCAGCGCGATGAAGACTGATGAGATGCGCAAGGGTTCGCTAGTAAGATGGGACAATAAAAACGATCCATCTCCTGATTCCTGGGTCAGAGGGATATCGAAGAGCAAAACCTACACGGTTGAAGATCGGCAGGGGGATGTAGTCCGCGTCAATGGGCTGCTTTTTGATGCTGGCCTATTTGAACTTTTTCGAGACTAGGACGTTAATCCTAGCGTCGATCAATGGAGAATGGAACTCATGACCGACAATCTCACCGACAGCGCAATTGACTCGATCGTCACCCAATGGCGTGGTGGCGAACATCGTCTAGCCGGCCGCCGTGCATCCGAACTGGCGTTCGGCAACAGCAAGACCCCCAACGCCGACATCACCAAGCGGCTTGAAGACGAGTGCCCCGGTATTGGAGAGTTCATCTCTGTGCCGGAAGTCCCGGTAAACTGGGTCTCTGCCGATCGTCCGCAGTACAAGGAGCCGGATTCGAGCAACAAGAGTCCGGACAGTTCCAAGGCTGACCAGGACGCAATCGACGCCAAGCTGGCGGCAGGGCGCAAGCGCAGTGAGCAGGCGCCCGACGACCAGAACCTGACGGGATCGACCAAGATGAACCCGCCAGAAGGCCCAGACAAGGCTCCTACGGGAAGCCCAGTCAAGAAATAGCGACGGGATGGCGGGGAGGGTTCGCTCTCTCCTCGCCATTTCTCCATAGGAATAAATGCCTAAAACCGTTGTGTATTAACCGATTTTCGGTTAAGCATAGGCATGGCGGCTGCTGCACCGAAAAAGCCTGACGGTCCTGAGCTCAAGAAATTGGGCTCGAAATGGCTTTCCCGCATCGAGACCGCGACCAAGCTTGAAAAGGAATGGCTTGACGACGCAGAGGCTGCTGTTGCGGCCTACACGTCCGAATCCCGCCGCTCAGAGATCGACCCGGCCACCACGGCATTGTGGAAGGCCTATGATTTCAACATCCTGTTTTCCAACGTCGAAACCATTGTTCCTGCCGTCATCAACAGCCCGCCAGCCCCTGACATTCGCAGGCGCTTTGCCGATGATGATCCTGCGGCAAAGGATGTCTCGGAGCTGATTGAGCGCGCCATTCGCGTTCAGGTGGACGATTCCAAGCTTCAGGTAGAGCTTGAGGGCGTGGCACAGGATGGGTTTCTCGCCGGCCGTGGTGTGGTCAGGCTACGCTTTCGCAGCGAGTTCGAAGAGGATGAGCCCAGTGACGAAGAGCTTGAAGACGCCGAAGAGGCAGTCAGCCCCGGTTCTGTTTCCGACGATCTGGAAGGCGACGACGATGACGGGAACGGCGAATATGCCGGTTCTGGCAAGTCTTCAACTGTGGCTGGCAAGCCGAAGAATGAACGCATCTGCTTCGAAGCCATAAGCTGGCGAGACTATCGCCATGGACCAGCCAAGCGCTGGGATGAGCGCCCATGGGAGGCCTTCCGGTTCGTCGTGGACCGCGAGGATAAGGACTTCTTTGACCAGGCTGCTATTTCCGCCCAGCTATCGCCGGACGAGCGCAAGACATGGGACGAGAGCGACAATGAGCTTGTAGGCTGGGAAATATGGTGCCGCAGCTCCAAGAAGGTCTATTTCATCGATGACCTCGGCAATGTCCTCAAGACCGTTGAAGACCCGCTTGGCCTGAGCAACTTCTTCCCGACCGCAACGCCTGTCCAGCCTATCGAGATGGTTGGCAGGCTGCGCCCGGTCAATCCATTCTCCATCTATCGCAAGCTTGCTGAAGAACTCGACCTCTCCACCAAGCGCATCAACATCCTGCTCGACCAGATGAAGGTCAAGGGCTGGTATGCAGGCTCTGCGGAAGACCTCGCCAATGTGATGAGCGCGGCCGATACGGACTTCGTGCCGATCGCCAATGCCGAGATATGGGCACAGAACAGTGGCCTGGAGGGTGCAATTGCCTTCTGGCCCTTCGAGAAGTTCGCCATCGCCATCAAGGAGCTTTACGCGGCTCGGGAGCAGACCAAACAGGCGATTTACGAGATCACCGGCATTTCGGACATTGTTCGGGGCGCCTCGTCGGCAGCAGAGACGGCCACAGCCCAGCAGATCAAGACGCAATGGGGTTCGCTGCGCATCCAGAAGTTCCAGCGCCTGATGGAGCGGTGTGCGCGTGACCTGTTCGTGATGATGTCGGAAATCATCCCCAGCAAGTTTTCACATGAAACATTGCAGCAGATGACGGGCATCCAGCTTATCCCGACACAGCAGGATCAGCAGCCCATCCAGCCTCCACCCATGCCTCCAATGCAGCCCGGCCAGCAACCACCGCCAGAGCTCCAGCAAGCCATGCAGCAGGCGCAGGAGGCAGAGAAGGCGCGTCAGGCCAAGCTTGCCCAGCTACAGGGCATAGACAAGCTCCTGAGCCAGCGTCTGGCAACGTTCTATCGCATAGATGTCGAGAGCGATTCCACGGTCAAGGCCGACCTGACCCGGCAGAAGCAGGAGACCACGGAATTCCTGTCAGGCGCCGGCTCGTACTGGAACGCGGTCGGCCCTCTGGTCGCTGAAGGCACCATGCCCAAGGATGTCGCCGTTGAAATCTTCATGAGCATCTCGCGGCTGTTCAACCTCGGCAAGTCGGTTGAGGACACGCTGGACAAGATGGCCGAGGAAGCCAAGAAGCCACAGCCGCCCAAGCCGAACCCAGAGGCTGATAAGGCCAAGGCCGAAATGGACCTTATGGAGCAAAAGGCAGCTCTTGAGAAGCAATCGCACGACCTGGATATGCAGGCAAGGACGCAGGAAGCCCAGATTAATCAAGCCGCATTGGCGGCTGAGCACCAGCGCACCGCCGAATCCGACGCGCGCAAAATCCAAATGGAAGAGCGGCTGGCGTCCATCAAGGAGCGCCAAGCATCTGTGGACCTCCAGATCAAGCTTGTCGATCTCGAACTGAGGAAAGAAGAAAACGCCATGTCCCTCCGTACTCAGGAGGCATCGAACGCCATGAAGCTCTCAGCTCAAGAGCAGCAGAACGCCTTGAAAGCTCAGTCAATGAAGGAGGGCGCTAATGGAAAATCTCAGTAGCGCCGCATTGAAGAAGCTTGTCCGCTACGACCCAGAAACGGGCGAGTTCACATGGCTGGTATCCAACAGTAATAGGGTAAAGGTCGGCGATAGGGCGGGCAGCCAAAGGTCAACTGGTTATCGGGCCTTGGCGGTATTAGGCAAGCTTTATCAAGAGCATCGCTTGGCTTGGCTCTACATGACCGGCGAATGGCCGGAAGCATTTATAGACCACAGGAACGGTAGCAGGAACGACAATCGGTGGGCCAATCTCCGCGCGGCCACCAAGGCCGAGAACGGTCAAAACTATGTAAGGTCGGCGGGCAAATCGGGATTGGTTGGCGCAACGCGCCGTGACGGTGGATGGGTTTCCCAGATACGCGTCTCAGGTCGTCCTCTGTACCTTGGGTATTTCAAAACGCCAGAAGAAGCGTCTGCGGCCTATGTGGCGGCAAAGCTTCAGCACCACGTATTTCAACCAATCGATCGCAGACAGCAATAGGAGCGGCCACATGCCGGTATATTCGCAGGAAAGCGCATTCGGTGACGGTGCGACCATAACGCCAAGTGATGCCACTGTTGTGGCCTTCGATGCAATCTATGTCGGAGGCGCTGGCAATCTGGCAGTGAAGACGTATTCCGGCAACGTTCTGACCTTCACGGCTCCGCCAGTCGGCTCGATAATCCGCATTCGCTGCAACCGCGTCATGGCGGCGACCACGGCTACATTGCTGGTCGGGCTGTCCTACTAAATGACCCAGTATCGCCGCTCACCCATAGCATGGCCTGGCACGGTCGGACCCGACCCCAACGCAGAGCTGAACCCGTATGTGAGGGAAAGCGGTGGTTACATTTTGCGCGAGGACGGCACGCAACTGATGCGCGAGAAGCCATTCAGCGAGGATGATCAATGAGGTACGTCTGGCGTGGTGGATGGGTCGATAAGGACACCGGCGAGCGCATGGCCGTCAAGGCTGGCCCGCTGGCCATCCCTCAAATCAGGCCGGTCATGCCCGAGTATAATTCGCCCGTCACCGGCAAGCCGATCACCACTCGCTATGAGCGCTCCGAAGACCTCAAGCGGCATGATTGTGTTCCCTACGAGGAGAGCCTGTCACCCACCGGAGGCCGGTTCAAGAACGATCGTTTCATCAAGAAGCACGGCATCAAGCTTACCGAAAAGACAGACGGGCGCATGGCGAAGTAGGTATTTATTCCTACGGGCAAACATGGTATTCACTGGTAAATGGCTAACGGGGACAACATGGATAGCGTCGAAACCCTTCCGCAAACCAACGGCGTAGAAGCGCCGGCTGCTGTTGTCATGGACCATGATGCCGAGTTGGGCGCGGTCTGGGACAAGCTCGAAAGAGACAACGGCGCCGAACGTGAGAACGGCAAGTTCGTCTCTCCCAACCCCGAAAAACGCACAGAAACAAAGGAATCTGCGGCTCCTCCTCCCGTCGCAGAGGAAGAGGTGGCAGGCGAATCGGTTTCGACGCCTGACGAGCCTGCCCCTCTTCCACCAGTTCCAGGCCTTGAAGAAGTATGGGAAGCCATCCCCGCCGAGGCCAAGACCAAGCTCGCCGCCAAGGTCGCGGAGGATTCGAACCGGATCACCGATCTTTCCCGGCAGGTGGGGTCATTCAAGCAGATTAACGAGGTGGTGAAGAAGCACCGTGACCTCTACGAAAGCCGCAAGATGCCGGATGGGTCGCCCGTCACGGCAACCACGGCCATGGATTTCCTGTTCAATGCCCAGAGGAAGCTCGACCAACACCCGGCTTCGGGGATACTAGACATCATCGACAATTACGGCCCTGAAGTCCGCGCGGAACTCGCAGCGGTGCTTACGGGCCAGAAAGCTATTCAGCGCCCCGCACAGCCGGCGACACCGCCCGTTGATGTAGAGGCACTGGTGGAAGAGAAGCTGCAAAGCTTCCTCTTGGCTCAGAAGGGTGAGGAAGAGGTTAGCCGCCTGTCGAAAGACAAGCCGCTATTCTCCGAGATCGACCCCGAAGATATGGTCCACCATATCAACACAGCATGGAAGAAGCTTGGCGCGGCCGCCTCAAAAGAGGCCGTCTTCAACGAAGCTTACGACAGGGCGGTCAATGCAGACCCGGTTCTGAGAGCAAAGGCCACGGCGGCGAAAGCCCCTGTCGTCAAGGCACCGAACACGGAAGCAGCAAAGCGCGCCAATTCGGTCAATCTCACATCAACGTCGTCAGGCAAAACCCGCGCTCTCACGGAAGATGAGCTGCTGGCGCAAGCCTATGACAAATCGCAAGGAACCCACTGATGGCAACTCCATCCGCCACCTTTACGCAAATGGTCTCGACCACGCTGCGCAACTCGGCCACCGACGTGACCGACAACGTGACCAAGAACAACGCTCTCATGCGTCGTCTCAAGGCCAAGGGCAAGTTCGTCTCGCTTTCGGGCGGCTACGAAATCCAGATCCCGATCGAATACGCCGAAAACGCCACCTACACCCGCTACGGCGGCTATGACACGCTGAACATCAACGCGTCGGATGTCGTCACCTCGGCCAAGTACGACTGGAAGCAGATCGCGCTTCACGTCGTCTCGTCGGGCAAGGAACTGCGCATGAACTCCGGCAAGGAGGCCATGATCAATCTCGTCAAGACGAAGAAGGCCAACGTCCTGAAGACGGCCGCCAACCAGTTCTCCATCGATCTCTATTCCGATGGGTCGCTGTCCAACCAGATCGGCGGTCTCGCCAACATCATCCAGACCAACGGTCAGGGCACTGTCGGCGGCATCGACTCGGCCACCTGGACCTTCTGGCAGAACCAGTTCTATGAAATCCCCGGCACCAACGCATGGACGGCGGCTAACTTCGTCGGCTTCATGAATACCGCCTGGTATCCGCTGGTTCGCGGCGCCGACGCTCCCGACCTCATCGTCATGAGCCAGGACTTCTACAGCGCCTACGAAGCATCGCAGCAGCAGTTCATGCGTTATTCCGACGCCAGCTCCGCCAATGCCGGCTTCCAGACGCTCAAGTACAAGTCGGCTGATGTCATTTTCGATGACAACACCAATTTCTCGACCACGGCCGAGAAGGCGTACTTCCTCAACACGGACTACCTCTACGTGGCCCAGCACAAGGAAGCGCAGTGGACCCAGGACGACGAGAAGGCCCCGATCAACCAGGACGCGGTTGTCATTCCTTACTACTGGATGGGCAACCTTGTCGTGAGCAATCGCCACCTTCAGGGCGTCATGATCGACGCGGCATAAGGAGACAACATCATGACTGCTTTCGTAGGCGCGAGCCTCACCAACACCTACACGACGGCGCAGCTTGCCGGCAGTGAAAACTACGCCTGCCCGCAGATCGGGCAGCGCTACAGCTCACTCGACAAGACGTATCGCTTTGTCCAGTACAACTCCGGCGCCGGTGCCATTGCCGCCGTCGCCGGCAACGCCGTTGGCCTCTATGCCCCCGGCGGGACTTCGACGGGCGTCACCAATGTTGTGACCTCGGATGTATCCGATACGGCCGGTGTCCTTGCCGGCGTGTTGATGTCGGCACCCAACACCGGTGAATATTGCTGGATCCAGACGCGCGGCGTGGCCACCCTGACCACGGCGCTAGTTTCTGGTGCTTCCGGCAACGCCCTGACGCTCTCGTCCACCACGGACGGCACGCTGAAGGTTGTCGGTGCCGTCACCGATGCCGGTGGCGCAACTTGTGTTCTGGCAGCCAGCAAGATCGTCATGCTGAAGTGCCCTGACTGATCTCTACGGAGGGGCTGTAATGGCCCCTCCTTTCCCTTCAATGGAGCAACCCAATGTCCGAAGCGTCGAACTCACAAATTGTCGTCATCCGGTTCTGGACCGAGGTCGAGGATCACCCGAAGCGTGCTGATCGCCTGAATGATCCGCTCAACCTGATCGACCCCAAGGGCTACCTGCTCGAAGCAGCTGGCGGCCAGCGCGTCATGGAAACCATCGATGTGGACTGGGTGAGCTATTCCCCAGCCGGGTTTCTCAACGCCAACACGACCGAAAGCCGGGTTGCGCACCTGATCCCATCCAAGAAACACCTGGCGGCTCCCGATGCCTTCGAGACCAAGATCATGCTACTGCGCTGGAACCAGATCAAGCCTGCTTATGAACTGTGGAAGGCTGGAAACGAGATCCCGACCTATGGAACGCCGCTGACGCAGTGGACCGGGGTCAAGCCGGCCTACATCGCCGAATTCAAGAAGCACGGCATCACCACGGTGGAAGGCGTGCGCGATATGATGGAAAGCCATCTGGAGCGCATCAAGCTGCCGAACATCCGCTACCTCAAGACCGAAGCCGGCCTATTCCTTGGCAATTCCGACAAAGCCAAGTCGGCGGCGCGCGAAGCCGACATGCAGCGGCGCCTACAGGAACTGGAAGAGCGCAACGAAGCCATGCTCAAGCTTCTGGAAGAGCAGACAAAGCCGAACACGGAAGTGGACGATCTCAGGGCGGAACTCGACGCCAAGGGCATTCCGTATCATCACAAGGCCGGAGCGGCGAAGCTGCGTGAGCTTCTGGCGGAAAAGGAAGCCGCATAGTGGCTTTCAATCCCGACGATATCACCAAGAAAGTGGTGAAGTGCGCCGATGCCAGCATTGTCACGATGCCGGGCGGCGCGGTCGGGATATTGATCGATGGGGAAGTGGTGCAGATCACCGCGAACACTTCCTCGCAGTTTTATGCCGAAGTCCTGCTTGAGGCCTTCAAGAACATCCCGAAGCCGCCAAAGGTGGCCAAATGACCATCCTCCAGGTTGTTCAGGGCGCATCAACCGTTCTCGGAATCGATGTGCCGACGCTGGTCTATGGCTCGACCCAGCGCGAAATTGTCGAGATGCAGGTGCTGGCCAATGAAATGGCGCGGCGGATCGCGGAATCCAATGACTGGCAGGCACTGAAGGTCATCAAGCAGTATGACGGCGACGGGGTGAACGAGGCGTTCGATCTCCCCTCGGATTACGACATGATGCTGACCACGGCGTCTGTCTGGTCCAGCGAATGGACGTGGAACCTCAACCATATCCTCGATTCCGACCAGTGGCTGGAAATGCAGGTCGTGCCGTTCACCTTCATCTATGGCAACTGGATGATCTATGGCGGACAGTACCACCAGCTTCCCATCATGCCGGTAGGGGCCAACGTCAAGTTCTTCTACATCTCGAACCTGATTGTTCGGGCTAACGACGCGTCAACCAAGGCGGCTTTTACCGCCGACGATGACACATTCGTGCTGGATGAGCATCTGCTGAAGCTCGGCATCATCTGGCAGTGGAAAGCCTCCAAGGGCTATCCTTATGCCGAAGACATGGCGAACTACGAAAAGCAGCTTGCCAACTGCCTGCAAAAGGATGGCGGCTCCAAGCCGATCATTTCCGGCCGCCCGCGCCATAACTGGTGGTGGCCCGGTTCCGTGCGCGGGGTGGTGTGATGCTGACCCTTCGCAAGCCCGTCCAGCAGCAGGTGCAGAACCGCAGCAAGCCGTATACGTTCGTTGCGCCTCGAGGGGGTTGGGTCACATCGCAGAACCTTGTCCAGTCGCCTCCTGGTACTGCCCAGGTGCTGGAGAACTGGCGCCCGACCACGACAGGCATTTCGCTGCGCGGTGGATCACGCACGCACGCCACCATCAATTCGACTGGCGTGATATCAATGATCGCCTATAACCCGACCGGCTCGCAGAAGCTTTTCGCGGCTGATGTGGCCAATGTCTATGACATCACGACCGTTGCAGACCCGCTTGTTCCGCCGGTTCCCGATGTGAGCGGGCAGACATCGGGCTATTATTCATATGTGAATTTCGTCACCGCTGGTGGGGCGTTCCTCACGGCGGTGAATGGCACGGACGACCCCCTGCTTTACAACGGCACGGTATGGTCGACAACGGCAATTACCGGCGTCACGCAAAGCACGCTCTCTCATGTCTGGGTCTATCGCAATCGCCAGATGTTCATCCAGGGTAGCAGTCTCAGCGCCTGGTATCTGCCGGTGAACTCGATTGCTGGCGCCGCACAGGAAATCGCGCTCTACGGCATCTTCAAGAAGGGCGGCGCGCTGCTGTTCGGCTCTACCTGGTCTCTGGGTCAAACAACCGGCTTGGATGACAACTGCGTGTTCGTTACGGACCAGGGGGAGGCCGCCATCTACAGCGGTGATCCCGACGATGCTACTTGGACGCTGGTTGGGGTCTATGACCTCTCCACGCCCCTTGGCAAGCGTGCCACGATGCGGGCCGGTGGTGATCTGGTCATTGCTACCGAGGAAGGCATGGTACCGATCTCCGCTGCCGTGTCCAAGGATGCTGCGGTGCTTTCCCTCGCGGCCATTTCGAAGAACATCGAACCCGACTGGCGGGCGGCCGCGCTCGCCCGCAGTTCCCTGCCTTGGGAAATCGTCAAATGGCCAGAGCAGCGCTACGCGATCATTTCCCTGCCGATCACGGCCGATGACCAGTTGCCGATCTGCTTCGTGGTCAACACGGAAACCGGAGCATGGTGCAAATATACCGGGTGGAACACCCAGTGCATGGATTTGCTCGACAACCAGCTCTATTTCGGCACGAAAGAAGGCACGATCAAGATTGCTGAAGTTGGCGGCTCCGATGACGGCCAGCCGATCTATTACACCTATGTCGGCAATCCCGATCCGATCACCAAGAACATTGCCGGCGTGAAAACCATGCATCAGGCGCGTGTGACGTTCAGGTCCGCGACCTCGTTCAACGCTCAGGTGAACTTCGCCACCAACTACAGCGTGACCATTCCTTCGCCGCCGAATGCCGCAGCCGATGCCGCATCGAACGAGTGGGATTCCGGCCTGTGGGATGTTGCCTTGTGGGACCAGCCGGCGCCGGCCGCCTCGATCGGTACGAAATGGATATCCATTGGCCGCTCTGGCTATGTCTTCCAGCCGGTTGTGCAGATTACCGGGGCTTTGAGCCAGCTTCCAAGGACGGAACTGGTGCAGATCGACGCCATGCTGGAGTCGGGAGGCGTGGTCGTATGATCGTCTGGGGGACCGTTCCTGAAATCAATGACGGCATCGCGGCCTTTGTCGGCGCTCGCATCGAGGGCGGCTATCGAGGCTTTGGCCGACATATGTCCATGGGCGTTGTTGAAGGCGATCAGCTCCTGGCTGGGGTGATCTTCCACAACTACAACCCGGAAGCGCAGGTCATCGAGTTTACGGCGGCATCTTCCACGGAACGGTGGCTTACCCGCCCCGTCCTCTGGGCGATGTTCAATTACGCCTTCAATGATGCGTCCTGCCAAATGGTCGTGCTGAGGGTTTCGGAACTCAATCGTACATGGAATGGCCGGGGCATCCGCCGCATCCTGCGAGCCTACGGCTTCACGGAGACCCGTATAGACGGCCTTCGTGGCCGGGGCATTGCGGAGATGGTCTATACCTTAACAGACGAAGCCTGGGCGTCGAACGGCTTTCATCGCCAACACGCAAAGGAGGCGCGGAAAGCCGCGTAAATCCAGATGGGCAAGTCTGACGCACCCGATCCTCCCGATCCCAAGGAAACCTCCGCTGCCTCGACGGCAACGAATGTGGGAACCGCCATTGCCAATGCGAACCTCGGGAACGTCAACCAGGTAACGCCTGACGGCAACCTGACCTATTCGCAGAGCGGCACCTACAAGTGGAACGACCCTTATACGGGGAAATCCTACGATATTCCGCAATACACGGCCACGCAGACGCTATCCGACATAGGCCAGCAGACCAAGGATCAGACCAACCAGGCCCAGCTAAACCTTGGCAAGGTGGCCAACAGCCAGTCGGCGTTCCTGAATGACTATCTCGGCAAGCCGGTCGATCTGTCGTCGGAAAATGTCAACAACTACACCAACACCCACTTCGGCGATGATTTCAACAAGCAGTGGGGAACGAACCAGACGGACCTGGAGAACCAGCTTGCGAACCGTGGTGTTCAGCAGGGCTCGGCTGCCTATACGAAGGCTCTTGCGGACTTCAACACGAACAAGGCCAACGCATACGACAACATGCAGGGCAACCAGTATGGGCTGGCGCAGCAGTCGATCCTGACCCAGCGCAATCAGCCGCTCAACGAGCTTTCGGCCCTGATGTCGGGGTCTCAGGTGCAGCAGCCCAGTTATATCAACCCCAACACCAGCACCATCCCGACGACCGACACCGCCGGGCTTATCAACACCAACTACCAGCAGAAGCTGCAAAACTATCAGCAGCAGCAACAGCAGCAACAGGGGTTGTTGGGCGGTCTTTTCTCGCTCGGCGCGTCGTTCATCTAGGAAACGCCAATGGCACTTCCCCAGTTCATTTTCGGCAAGGGAACCGGCATCAACTCGCCGGAAGAGCTTGTGCGCGCCCGCATGCTGGCCGAGGCCTTGCTTGGCCCTCAGAGGCCCGCACAGAACGTCGGCGAGGGTCTGGCTGTTGTGGGGCAAGCCATTCGTGGCCGGCGCGAGATGAACGCGGTCAATCGTGCGTCCAATGCTGGAGCCGAGAGCGCGCAGAGTGCCATTGCCAAGGCTCTTGGTGGGGCAGGGGCATTCCCACCAGGCGCCCCGGCGCCTCCAAGTGCTGGTGTTGGCCCGTCTGCGCCGTCTACGCCCTATGCCGGCGATCTGAAGAGCGGCATTCAATCGACTGCGGAAGCGCTGGGCATCGACCCGGTGGACCTCGGCACGGCAATTTCCTACGAGACGGCCGGCACCTTCGACCCGGCGAAGCGTGGCCCAACGACCCAATGGGGGCAACACAAGGGACTTATCCAGTTCGGTGAGCCGCAGGCGCAGAAATACGGTGTGGACTGGAAGAACCCGGTTGGTTCACAACTTGGGCCGGATGGCGCTGTTGCCAAGTACCTTCGCGATACCGGCGTAAAGCCCGGCATGGGGCTGCTTGATATCTATTCAGCCATCAATGCTGGTGGCGTTGGCAAATATGGCGCTTCTGACGCCAACAATGGCGGAGCTCCTGGTACTGTTCGAGACAAAGTTGAACAGCAGATGGCCGCGCACCGGGCCAAGGCTCTGGCGCTGCTTGGCGGCGGGCAAGTGGCGTCTAATGACCCGTCCATTGGTGTTGCCCAAGCCTTGGCCCCTCCTCAGCAGCCAGCACCGGCTCAACAGGCTATCTCTACGGCTCTCGCTGGCCCACAGACGGGGCAACCCGCCGCGCAAACGCCGGCTGGCCAGCGCGTCGTTCAGCAGATGACAAATCCGCAGTCGATGACTGGCGGCGCACCCATGCCCATGATCGGCCAGCCTCCACAACAGCAGGCCGCGCCTCCGCTCCCGCCGCCGACAAATGTGCAGGACAGGCCTGTCGCTGCTCAACCGCCGGCACCGGACAATCTCCCTGTCATGGCAGGCGGAAACGCGGACGCTATTCCGAAAGGCCAGTTGCCCAGCATCCAGGATCTCATGCAGGCGGCACAAAATCCGTGGCTGAACGATCAGCAGCGCGGCGTTGTGAACATGCTCCTCAAGCAACAGATGGATCGTTCAGACCCGAACAATCAACTGGATGCAGAATACAAGCGCGCCCAGATCGATGCTTTGAAGGCCAAGCCTGACCAGACGCCGGAAAGTGTTCGGGCGCTCACCATTCGTGCGCAGCAGGCCGGCCTTAAGGAAGGATCACCGGAATACCAGCAGTTCATGCTTTCGGGCGGCGCTCCCAAGGCTGAGAACAAGCCATCGGGCATCCAGGAATACGAATATGCCAAGTCTCAGGGCTTCCCCGGGACCTTCCAGGATTGGGAGGCGTCGAAGAAAGGCGGCATGAGCCTGACGGTTGACCCTGCCACGGGCCAGGTGTCATTCCAGCAGGGCAGCAATATCAAGCCCATGACGGAGGCGCAGAGCAAGGACACCACCTTCGCGACCCGCGCAGCCGGCGCGTTGCCGCTTGTGGACAAGTACGGCGATGCCTTGACCGATCTTGGTGGCAATCTCGCTGGGAATGCCGGCGTGCTGGGCAACTTCCTTAAATCGCCAGAATACCAACAGGCAGAACAGGCGGGCAAGGAATTCCTCCAGGCGATTCTGCGCAAGGACACGGGCGCTGCGATCACGGCCGGCGAGACGGCGGAGTATGGTTCCGTCTATCTGCCCCGCCCTGGTGACAGCCCGGAGTTGCTTGCCCAAAAGAAAGCATCCCGCACTCGTGCATTGGAAGCCCTCAAGGCGGGTATGACACCGCAGGCCATCCTTGCACAGGAAAAGGCCAACGCCGCGAGTGGTGGGGCGGCCCCAGACGCGCCCAAGAAACGCCTCAAGTTCAATCCGGCAACGGGTGAGCTCGAATGACCATTGAAGTTGATCTGCCTGACGGTTCGGTCGCTGAATTCCCCGATGGCACTCCACCAGATGTCATGAAGGGAGCGCTACAGAAGCGTTTCGCGGCAAAGGTAAACCCGGAGACCAACCAACCCGGCGGTGTGCCCGCTTATGTCCCGCCAGGCGTGCAGGGTTATGATCCGAAAACAGGCGAGGTGCAGCAACCTCAGTCTACGCTTTCCGATGTCGCCCAATCCGGCTTGTCAGGCATTCGGCAGGGCGTGGAGGGCATTGTTGGCATGGCTGGCGACGTTGGCCCGGCCCAAGGCAAGATTGCCGGGTGGGTTGCCGACAAATTCGGCGCGTCGCCCGAGACAAGCAAGAAGGTCAGCGATGTTGCCCGCTGGCTTACCCCGTTCCCGACCTCGCCAACCAGCGATCGGGTTCGCGAGGACACGCACAACTTTGCCGGGGATTATTACAAGACCAAGACCACGCCCGGGGAATATTCGCGCACAGTTGGTCAGTTTCTCCCCGCAGCGGCTATCCCGAGCGGTGGCGCCAGCCTTCCGCAGCGCCTTATCACACAGGCGCTTCTGCCCGGCGTTGGCAGCGAAGCCGGCGGCCAACTCGCCCAGAAGTTCATGCCGAGCGCTGAACCTTACGCGCGCATCGCCGGAGCCTTGGCGGGTGGTCTCGCGCCGTCCGTGGCGAGACGGGCTATTACTCCGTTCCCGGCGTCACCAGAGCGAACCGCCTTGGCCACGGCCTTGGAAGGTGAAGGGGTGGACCTCACAGCCGGTCAACGGACAGGCAGCAATGCCTTGCGCTATGCCGAGGGTGAATTGGGAGGTGGTGCGGCGGCAAATATGATGGATCGGCAAGGGGAGCAGTTCACCTCAGCCATCCTTCGCCGCGCCGGCATCGACGCTCCCCGGGCAACGCCCGAAGTGATCGACGGTGCCTTCCACAGGATCGGCCAGCAGTTCGATGACCTGGCGTCTCGTAACACCCTTATGCCTGATCAGCAGATGATCGGCGATTTGCGCACAACCATTGGCGAATATGGCAATCTCGTCCCGGAAAGCGCCCGGGCGCCTATCGTTGAGAACATCACCAACGATATCGTCGATACGGTCAGGCGCAACGGCCAAATCCCCGGAGACGCATATCAGTCGCTTACCTCACGGCTGGCCAAGGCCGCACGAACGACAAAGGACCCAGAACTTGGTGCGGCGCTTCGCGGTATCAGGGAATCGCTTGACGACGCCATGGAGCGAAGCATCCAGACAGCGAACCCCGGAGACGCTGGCGCGTGGCAGGATGCCCGCAACCAGTACCGCAATCTGCTGACCATTGAGAAGGCGGCTACCGGTGCCGGGGAGAATGCGGCGGCTGGCCTTATCTCGCCTTCGGCGCTTCGCAATGCGACGGTTCAACAGGGTCGCAGGGCATATGCCCGGGGACAGGGCGATTTTGCTGAACTTGCCCGGGCAGGTGAAGGCGTGATGAAGCCTCTTCCGAACTCGGGAACGGCTGGCAGGACAGCGGCAAGGGCCATGGGCGCCAGTGTCCCCTCTGCAATCGGCGCAGCTCTTGGCGGTTCGGCCGGCGGCCTTCCAGGGGGTATCATTGGCGCAGCGGCTGGCGCTGCTGTGCCGTTCGCTATGGGGCGAGCTCTACTGTCTGGCCCTGGGCGGGCGTATCTCGGCAACCAAATGGCTGCTGGCTTGCCGGCTTCCGACCCCCGCATGGCTGCGATCATCGCGGCTTTGATGAACCGTCCGCAGATCGCGCCACCGTCGCAATAAAGAGAGGAAATTGGAAAGCAGCCAAGTGGCTGTAAACGCAAGAAACCCGGCCGTAATGGAAGCGCTGAAGGGGTTGTCGATAAGCCCAACATAGACATTGAAGAACAGGAACGATGCGGCAACGACGATTTGAAGGAACTTCCAGCCCATGCGGCTCAATATCACCTTTTCAGAGCCCGAAAAAGAGGGGAGGCCCTAAAGACACAGAGTTCGTAAGATGATAGGAATATAAACCTAACTGGGAGGTTAGAGCGTCGATCTAAAAAGGGCTGTTCATGCCTGCATGCTCTATTCCCGATTGCGGCAAACCTCTCAAGGCGAAAGGTTGGTGCGTAGCGCACTATACACGCCACCGCCGGCATGGAGACCCGCTCGTCGGCCGTACTCAGCCGGGTGAGCCAGAGAGGTATCTACGCGAAGTCGTCATGGCCTACGATGGCGACGAGTGCCTGCCGTGGCCGTTCACGCGTAACTCAGATGGGCGCGGCCAAATATGGGATGGGGCCAAAGCCTCATTGGTCCATCGCATGGTCTGTGAGCGCGTCAATGGACCCCCGCCGACACCGAAACATGAAGCGGCTCACTCCTGCGGTCACGGCCATCTAGCTTGCGCCACCAAGGGCCACCTTTCCTGGAAAACGCCCACCGAAAATGCTGCCGACAAGATCATTCACGGCACGCTCATACGTGGAGAGCAGCAATGGATGGCGAAGCTCACAGAAACTGACGTGCACGAAATCCGGTCGCTTCTAGGCACGACGACCAAGCAATCGATCGCGACAACGTTCGGTGTTAGCCCTGACAATATCCGCGCCATCGAAATCGGCAGGAGCTGGGCGTGGCTCCGCGAAGAGGAGGCAGCGTAATGGCACCCTACGTCGGGAACACGTACCAACTTCCACCCGGCAGCACGGCAACTCCAAATACACCGGTAGAATCTGCCCCGTATAACACCCTCATTAACGATCTAGCGACTGCCCAGAACACCGCGCGACCAGTCGTTGGCGGCGGCACTGGTGGGCAAACGGCGGTCGCGGGCAATGACGGGCTCAACACCCAAGGCGCCAATATCGCATCTGGTGGCACGACAAACCTAGCCACTGTTACCGGCGTCTACGTCAATGTCACCGGCACCACGACAATCACCAGCTTCGGCACTGTCCAGGCTGGTGCCGAACGCGTCCTGACTTTCACCGGCATCCTCACGCTTACGTACAACGCCACCAGCATGATCCTGCCTGGCGCTGCAAACATTACGACGACGGCCGGCGATACGGCCACATTTCGGTCCCTTGGTGGAGGGAACTGGCGCTGCGTGGACTATCTGCGCGCCTCGGGCCAGTCGGTGACGAACGTCATCACGTCGCCGAACATTACAGGCGCCACAACCATCACCACGACCGTTGCTGGCCCGATCCTGACGTTGACCAGCACCGACGCGGGTGTCTCGGGCTTGGATGTGCCGCTATACAAGAATTCAGCGAGCCCTGCGGCCAACGACGACCTCGCGCGCATCATAGCCTATGGCAATGACAGCAGCAGCACCCAAACCGCCTATGGGTACCTGGTCTTCAGAATCCTGGACCCGACTGACGGGTCTGAAGACGGTTCTATTGAGATCAACACCGTCAAAGCTGGCGCGCTGTCCAATGTCGCCACCTTCGCCCTCGGCCAATACATGGTTGGCGCAACCGGAGGAGACAAGGGCGCCGGCACGGTCAATGCGACCGGCCTATACGTCAATGGGAGCCAGATACCGTTTTCGAAGGGCTTTGAAAGCACTCAGCAGACGGTCACAACCGGCGGCTCCCTGACGCTTGCCCATAGCCTCGGTTCTAGCCCAAAGCTGATCCAGGTCAGCGCCATCTGCCAGTCGGCGGAACGCGGCTACTCCACCAATGACGAGATGATCGTCAACCCGTCCATGACGGACCCTGGATCGAATGGCCATGGTCTTGCGGTCACGGTCGACGCGACGAACGTAAGTATTCGATTCAGCGTGAATACCCCTCTCACCGGTATCGACAAGTCAAGCGGCTTCTGGGGCAACTTCACCAATGCCAACTGGAA
>Ga0181338_1000054_pt1 | contig 32375 bp, 22 predicted proteins | sample Sp13VDMM110SD_FD_122168 | JGI IMG/M metagenome (GOLD analysis project Ga0181338, IMG submission 122168) | Freshwater viral communities from Lake Michigan, USA - Sp13.VD.MM110.S.D | ecosystem: Environmental > Aquatic > Freshwater > Lake | place: USA: Michigan | collected 2013-04-23
AGTTCCTGTCGTTCCAGAAGTACCTGTTGTTCCTGATGAACCGCTTGTTCCTGTTGTTCCTGATGTTCCCGAAGAACCATCACCACCACTAGCACCATCCAAGTTCACTGTCCATGCAGAATAAGTTCCACTACCTACAGTTCTTGTTGGAGCTGCAAATTGTAAAGCACCCGTTACGCTATTATATGAAATAACCTCACACTCTTGAAAGTTTGAAATATTAAAAACTACTATTATTGATTGAGCCACTGTATAAGCAAGTCCTGTTCCAACAGTTATTGTTGCTGCATTGCCTAATGTAAATGTTGAAGTAGATGTGGTAGCATATTTATCACCTGTATATCCTGATGTTCCCGCAGTTCCAGAAGAACCACTAGTACCAGATGTTCCAGTTGTTCCATCTGTTCCAGAAGAACCACTTGTTCCTGTAGAACCAGAAGTACCTGTCGTACCTGAAGTTCCGCTTGACCCCGAAGTACCCGTAGTTCCTGTTGTGCCACTTGAACCTGAAGTTCCGCTTGTTCCGCTAGTTCCGCTTGTTCCCGCCGAACCGCTCGTTCCTGTTGTTCCACTTGAACCACTTGTCCCATCAGTACCAGATGTTCCGCTAGTACCTGTAGTACCAGAAGTCCCCGTTGTACCCGAAGTTCCCGTAGTTCCTGAAGTCCCCGTAGTCCCTGATGAGCCAGAAGAACCGCTTGTTCCTGATGTACCTGTAGTACCTGAAGAACCGCTTGTTCCACTTGTTCCTGAAGAGCCACTTGTTCCTGATGTTCCAGAGCTTCCGCTTGAACCACTCGTTCCACTTGTGCCAGTTGTACCACTTGAGCCACTTGTTCCATCAGTTCCGCTAGTCCCTGAAGTTCCATCTGTTCCGCTAGTACCACTCGTTCCTGAAGTTCCCGTTGTACCACTAGTTCCTGATGTACCTGTTGTACCGCTCGTTCCACTTGTTCCTGAAGTTCCAGAAGTTCCACTTGTTCCACTCGTACCCGTAGTTCCACTAGTTCCTGTAGTACCAGAAGTTCCTGAAGTACTTGAGCTACCAGAGCTACCGCTAGTTCCTGCTGAACCACTTGTACCCGAAGTACCTGTTGTACCTGAAGTGCCTGTTGTTCCAGAAGTTCCCGTAGTTCCACTTGTGCCACTTGTACCTGAAGAACCAGAAGTTCCTATAGTTCCTGAAGTGTCAGCTGCTACCATACCATTAATAGCAACTAAAATTCCGTTGTCATTTCTTATTTGGACATCACCTGTGAAAATTCCTTGTAGAGCCATTGTGATATTTTTATTTTACTAAAATTCTAATAAATTCATTTGCCAAGAAAGGAACTGTAGATGCTACTGTTAAAGTTCCTGTAGAAGTTGTCCAAAGAACTTGATTGCCTGTTGGAGTGCCACTTGTTATTATTGCACCCACATCCATACCACTACGACTTGCATAAAGAAGTGTAGCATTAACTGCATCAGGGAAAGCAATAGAAGTAGCGTTTGTTGTTGTAAAGGCAAAGTATTCTCTTACTCCAAATCCACCACCACCCGGTATTACTGTTCCACCAGAGCTTCCATTAACTAAAATTTCTTGAGCTATTGCCAATTTAGCACCACATAAAGCATATACATAATTAGCTACACCGGGAAGTCCACTTAAATTTTCAGCAATACCATATTGAAGTGCTTTTCTTTCCATGTAAAGCTGTTGCGCCTTGCGTGGATCAACGCTTCCATTGAATAATACATTTTGCTTTGGTATTGAATCACACCATAAGTATTGTGATATTTCCGCTAATTCAACTACTGTTTGTGGTACCATTAGAAAAAGAATGATTGGTTATTGGTAATAAATGTAGCTCTATTTAGGGCAGCTTGTGCGCTAAAAATATCGGATGCAAAAGTAATACTTTGCGTTGCGCTATCTATTTCAACTCTTAAAATTAATTTTGTTTGATACCAATTGGTACTTGCTGTTAGATTTGAATTTGCTACTTGACTTTCTGTTAGACCATAATAAAAAGTTTCATTATAAGCAGTAAATGCGTATGAGGTTGTAACCGAACCCATCACTGTATTTGCAGCTGTTAACCATTCCACAGTAATACTTAATGCAGTATCTTGTGTTAATACATCTAGGTTAATAGTTAATGGAACGCGTGTTGTTGTATTTGTAATTGCCCAATCAGAATAATCAGTAAGCGTACCTGTAGGAACTAAATAAGTTCCATTAGATTGCAAAAGATAAATTCTTCTTTTTGTAATAGTAGTATCTGTACCTACTGTTGTATCTGTAGCAGTAATTATATTGGGAGTGCCACTATTTTGCGACATTGAAAACCCATAGCTAGTTATTGGCATTATATTGAATTTTACTCCAAATATAAGAAATTTATGGCTGTTTTTGAGCTTTAAATTTATCTTTTATTATACCAATCTCAAAATAGAGTTGCGGCTTCTCCTTTTCAAATTCTTCAATAATCTTCTTTTTATCTATTTCCGCATCTTGGAACTTTGGATGGTCTTTTATAAATTGTTCTAATCCATCATCTGAAGCTTCACTGTAAAGGAATTTTAAAACTTTCACTTTATCTTCGTCAGTTAATTGAGTATATCTTTTATTGTAACCTCCCAACATAGCCATATCATGTACAAATGGGGATATATTATTATAATTTGCTTTACCTATAGCAATAGTTAAATCCTTTCTTTCTGAAGGAGTTAACTTAATTCTTTCTTCATTAACCGTCAATTCTCTAGGTATAGAAGGTGGGAAAAAATCAAGATCCCCTGTTCTTTGGAAATCATTAAATATGATAGCCCCAAATTTATCAGTATTACCCTTTTCCATACCCATCATACTTCCCGTTGTCCCTAATACTGAATTATCGTTCTTAATTGGTTCCCCGTCAAATATGGATATTCTAGCAGGTGGATTTCCCGCATCTTCCTTATAAAGGTTCATAGCAACTCTTAACAAAATGTTTCTTTGTTGCTGATTATTTACTATCTCTTGCCATAATGTTTCCCCAGCTAGTTGAGCTTTATATGGTAACATTGCTTTACTTACAGATACATAAGTTGCTCCTGTAGCTATATTTGTAATGTTATTTACAACATTATTTATAAAATATTGTTTTGCCGCTGGTCCTCCTTTTTGAACAGCATCCATAATTCTAGCACCTTGGTCAAATACCAATTGATTCATGGCTGCTTTTGCTGAATAAGTCATTTCATCAATAATGTACATTGCTTCAGACTGCTCTTTACCCTCTCTTTCCATTTGTTTTTTATCTTGAGCTACTTCCGCTTTAGCCTCTAAAATAGCCCCAATTGGACCGAACCATGTCAAATCAACCCAGAAGTCATCGTTACCCGATAAAGCCCCTACATTAAGCTGATTCTGCCTTCCAAATACTGCTTCACCTACTGATTCCTTTTCTTTTGTTTCTTTATCGTTTGCAGGTCTAACCAAACCAGCTGCTACTAATTGTGCAGCAACAAGCCCTAAACCATAACCAACTATTGCATGAGAAAGGGAATCTTTTGCTTTTTCTTGATATTCTCTTGATTTAGCATAATCTCCTCTTTTGTCAGCTAAATAAGCTTTTATTGCTTGAATTGAAGACTGCCCAATTGAAAATGAAGGATTCGCAGCTTTAAATGTAGCCCATGCAACATTCGCAGGTATTTTTATGAAAGGGAAACTAGCTGTCTTTATTAAGGCTGTACTTATTTTTGCAGCTTTGTATTCACTATCCTTATTTACTTTTAATGATTTATCTATAAATTCAGATATCTTACTTAATACATTAGCCTCTTGGAATACTGCTCTTTCACCTTCAGCTATTATCCTATTATACATTTCTTCTGAAAGTGATGCGGCATCGGGGTTCTTTTGTTCAGTTAATATTTTATATGCCATTTTTTGCGGAGAACGCATAAATGCAATAATATCATTATCTTCTATTAAACCAAGTTCCTTTACAGCAATTTGCATAGCTACAGCACCTTCAGCAGCATATCTTTGAGGAAGATCACCTAACCCCATTGCTCTTAAAATAAAATCAGCTTGTCTTGCTGGCCATGACTTTCTTATTACCCTATCAATCACTTCTGATTTAGTTAATAATTTTTGACCAGCCCTATATAATTCTAAATCCTTAATTGCTTGTCTAGGTGATAATGTACTTTGATATGCTGAAGTAGAATTGAAATCAGGTTGCGTTACTCCTAACATAAAGTTCTTTAATCCTCTTTTTCCCCCTAATTTACCTTGTTTAAAATATCCCCTCCATCCTAATAATATATTTGATGTAGGCATATATATAGAACTTTTAGAACTAATATACTTGTTCATCATTAAAGAAGCTCCATAAATACTTTGTTCTAATATATTTTTAACTACAGCTTTTGGGAATCGAAGTTGAGATTGAAATACAATATTATATACAGGGTTTTTAATCAAAGTAGGTATGCTCAATAAGGAACCAGTTATCAAACTTCTTATAGTAGATGTTAAATCTGAATTTTTAGATATAATATTATACATTTCAGTAGAGGCTAAACTTGCTTCATCAACAGCCTTATCATAATTAGCAATATTTTCACTTGTTGGATTCTCTAGCATTTTATCCTCTAAATCTTTAGTAGTATTAATTTTAGCCATTAAAGATTCTATATTTTGAGTATCTTCTGCTGACAACTCACTTAATCCAATAGATTCTGCAATAATCTCTCTAAACTCTTCATATTCCAACGCACCATTTTGTATTAATTTTCTAACAGACATTTTAATGATTTCCTCTTTTTGAGTATCATTTAATGACTTTAATCTTTGCTTAAAACTATCTAAATATTGCTTTGATTTTTTATCAATATATTCTGGAGATATTTTTTTAGCTTCATCGTATAATTTCTGAACTTCATCTAATTCTTTTTTAGCATCTGCTTCTTTTTCAGATAATGTTCTTTTCTCTTTATATTTTTCAGCACTAAAATCATTGTCTTTTAATCTTCTTTCTAATTCTTTTCTTCTCTTATCTAAAGCATTAATATTACTGCTTTCTCTTTTTTCTGATTCTGCTGCAAATTTTTCAGACCAATCTTTTCTAAATCCTGCTATATCCCATTCGCTTGTACCTAATTTATCTGAAATATATTTAATTGCATCTTCTACTATAGTTGTAATAGATTCACCAGCAACATATGCATTCTTCATAGCTTCTGCCGCCTTATTAATTACATCTTCAATACCAACTCCCATTTTTTCTGCGCCTTGTGCAGATTTAGAAGTTAATTTTTGAATCCATAATTTAGCTGTATCATCTATTTTTTTAAATACTGAATCTCTTTTATTTTTTCTTTCTTGCTTTCTATCTTCTTTAATAATTTCTTCAGCCTTCTTTTTTACATAAGTCTGAACTTCCTCTCCTTTTATTATTTGTTGATATAAACTATTGAATGATGATTTATCTTTAGCAAATCTTTCATCAAAAGCTTTTTTTCTTTCTGTATTAATTTTTCTAACAACACCTAATGGGCTAGTTTTATAGAATCTTTTAATTTGAGCAATCCATTGACCACTACTAGTAGATATATCAGAATAGTCACTAATTAATTCGGCTTGCCTTAAAGCCATATCATCAGCTTTATTAGTTTCGCCTTCGCTTCTTAATTGTCGCTCTTGTAACCAAAGACTATTTATGGCTTCTGCATATATTGCTGATCCTACTGAAGGATGAACTTCGTTTGTTTTAGCAGCTACAATTGCATTTTCAAGACCAATCTCTTCTAAAATTGATTTGGCTGCAATTTCAGCTTGCTCCATATTAGCTTGAAAATAAGTACCATTTTCTTCTATTAGCATCTTTGTTTCTTCAGACAAATTAGCTCCTAGTAAAGTGTTTAAGATGGATTTTTTCCTTTCTCTTGGGCTTTGGATTTTTTCATCGCCTTCAGCTTGGAAGGTAGTTTCTTCCCCTTGCTCGCTTGGTTCCACTCTTGGACGTCCACCCCTTGCTTCTCTAGTTCCGCTCGGTGTAGGTTGAAGTACTTTCTTTGCGCTTGGCTTTTGTACGGCATCTTCTTTGGTTTTTATTTTAGACAAGTCTATATCACCACTTTGCATTAAATTTTCTAACCCACCTTTTTCAAGATAAGCTTTCAATTCTTCTTCAGTCATTGAAGTTTCAACTCCATTTATAGTAATGTAATATAAACAACCTGCCATTGATTCTTAATTTAAACGTCCGCAAATGACTTTACTGACATATCTTTTTATTTTCTAATTGTTTTTTAATCTCTTCAAAGTTATCGTTTATTAAAGTTTTTACAGCATTTTTTGTTGACAATTTGCTTTCTTTCGGTATATTTTCGTACTGTTCGGCTAATGTTCCTTCCGCTTTTGCACCTAATAAACCTCCAAAAACATCTTTAACTTCTTGAGTCAACTCAATATCTATTGATGATCCTTTAATAGTATTGTATATTTGAGTTAACCATTTTTTTAAGTTTTCAAATACAGCTGATAAAGCTTTAGTAGGAGCTTTACCTTCCCTTAAATATCTCTCAAATGCTCTAGCAAACTTCTCTTCTGCTCTTGTACTCCAAGTATTATCTTTAACCCCAGCCCACTTTTTAATAGATTCATAATCCTTATTAAATGCTTCATTGCTTTCAGCCAATTTCTCAAGGAATCTTCTTCCTAAATGGCCTGTAAACTCATGAGCCAAAGTAGAGATATCTGCACCATCAAACACATAAACTGAAGCTTTATTATCATTAATAAAATCAATAGCACCCTTTATATTACCTCCTTCTTGCTGGAAAGCAATAATTGGGTTTTGTTTGTCTTCATCTGTAATGTTTGTTTCAATCCATTCCATATCATTGTCATCTCTTACGAATCTAGAATCTTTTCTTAATTTTCCAAATATTTTATTTAATTCTTTATATTTGTTAACAACTGTTTTTTGATCATCACTTAATTCTTTTTCAAAATCATTTTCTGTAGTATCTGCGTCATATTCATCTGGTTGATTTAATGTTTCTATTTGACCTCTTGATTCAACTACTAATACTTGATTACCATAATCATTAGTATAAACATCTCCATAACCATCAAATAACTCATCTACACCCATCCTATCATATTGATCATATACTTCATCATCTAATTTACTTTCAATATCATCCCATGAAATTGTTACTTCTTCAACATCTTCTTTAGAAACTTCTTCAGAAAGTTCTTGAGCGCGTTCTTCAAATTTTTCTTTTAATAAATCTTTAGCATAGCTTGCCATCCATTCATCTGCTTCATAAGATTCAATTTCTGCTAATGTAATATTATCCAAATCAGCAAAATGTTTTCTAGCTTCATATGTTATTTCAGAAACTCTATTATCTCTTTCGTTAACTTTATACTCATCAACATCCCAAGAAAATGTTGAATCTTGTGGAGCAACTGTTATTCTATATTGAGTTGAGTCTAAAACATAATATTTAGTTCCATCTACACTTATTTCATCACCAAAATCCAATCTGTCACTATCGCCACTAATTATCTCATAAGGCGCACCATTTTGACCCTCTTTATTTACATACCCCTCAATAACAGCAAGAGTATATGGTGATGGAAATCTAACAACTTCAGCACCTTCTTCAGCAGCATTTTTAAATGCCTCTCTTAATAGTCTTATTTCATGGAATTTTTGAGATGCAATAAATTGTTTTTGTATTGATGTAAATTTAGATTTTTGCTCCTCTATTCTTTTTTGAATATATTTTTGTACTTCTTTGTTAAATTCATCTGTTTTAGCATTATAGATATCTTTCATTTCTTCAAAATATTCTTTTGGATTTACATTATATAAATCTTTTATATATTCTTCTCTTTTTTCAATGCTATCAAATTCTATAAGAACATCAGTACCACTTATGTTAACATAATATCTTTCATTGTTAAAAGTACCAATTCTAAAATTATCAGCAATTTTTGATGCTGCCTCTCTTATTGCCTCATATATTTCATATTCTCCATATGCTATGCCCGGTTTAGGGTTATCACTAAATTCACGAGTTGTCAAGTAAGTTCCTTCTTTATCAAAAATAGCAACTCCATCCTTAAATAATAAAGAATTTGTTTTAAATATTTTATTCATTGCTCTTAAATATCCTCCACTTATACTTGATAATCTTTCTAATTCTTTAGTAATTTTATCAAATTCTTTATTATTTTTAACTTTTTCTAAAGCTCTTTCATATCTACCTATTTCTTGAGTAGTTTCTATCTGAAGATTACTTATATCTCTTGTTGGTATAACCTTTAAATTTAAATCCTTTACGAATTTATCAGTAAAATCTTTATTATATTTATTCCAAAAGTTTTTATTCATGTATTCATCAATCTCTTCTCTTGGTATTTTATCTCCTAATAATTTATCAGCTTTCATCTTTTGGAATACATCAGATTGTAATTCAGCTATAGTAAAAACACCACTATTTTTATTAAACCAATTTCTTATGTGACCAAATAATCCTACATTAATTCTACCGCCAGCTATTAGTCTTTGATTAATCCATTGTTGTACATTTTCTTGTGTGCCTGCTGTTCCTACATAGTCTTGTATTTGATTTTGAGGAGTTCCCGATGGCATGTTTTCATCCATTGCAACCCATGTATCTGTACCCGGTATTTGCTTTATTTCCCAATTTCTTTTTTCAACTTGTACATTTATAAAGTCACCAGAAAAATGACCTTTTTCGCCATGATCTATTGGAGAATTAAATATAATAGTTTCAGTAGTTCCATAATTTTCATTATCACCTAAATTATCTTTACCATAACTTGCATATGAATCACTTCTTATTTTTTCAAGTTTCATTATTTGTGTTTCCACATCATCTCTAAACTCATCAAATGATATTCTTTTTACTCCTTTATATTTCTCAAAATTTAAAACATCATTTATAATATCCTTTTCAATTTGCTTACCATTTCTTTTTATTAAATCTGCAATTGATTGAGGATTAACCATTTGCCCTATCATCTTTTGAAATTGTGGCATTTCTTGAAACATAGCTAATGTAACTCTTGAAACTGGCGCGGTAGGGTTTTCTGTATTTTGAAATAATACTCCACCTTTGTTTCTGAATGCTTTTACATCTCCTTTTTTAATATCTGCTATAAATGTATCATAGAAGTTATCTAACCCCGTTGTTTGTTTCCAAACTTTAGCCATAGCATCTAATAATGACATTTGAGCGTCTATTTCAGCATCAGTCATCGGAGCTTGTTTAATACCTACAGCTTTCTTTAATTTGCCTAATATTGACTTATCAGCGGTTACTAAAACGCCTTCATTTCTTAAATTGATTAAGGTTTCTTTAACTTCTTCTCTTTTAGCAGCATCTCTTTCAGACTCTTCTTTTCGTTTTTGTTCAGCTCTTTGGTCTGCGGCTTGAACAGGTTGCTCTCTTGGCTGTTGTTTTTCTTGTATATTCTCATCTTCTTTCGTTTTTGATATTGGTATTTCTTGTTCTACTTGAGTTATTATTTCTTCAAATTCAGGATCAGAAAACTCTCCAACTTGTTCTGCTCTTAATTGGATAGCATAGTCAAGAGCTTTTTCTGCATCTTGAAACTCAATAGTAATTAATCTATCTGGCAAAACTCCTATTTCTTCATTTACCTTTTGTAATTGAAGTGTTATAGATTTAATGTTTCCATTTTCATCTAATGCGATAGGATTAGGAACTACATCTGTGGATGGCAATACTACATCTCTATCAGTAATTTGTTTTTCACCAATTGATGCTATTTGATTGCCATTTTCATCATATAGATTATATGTGCCATTTTCTGATTTTAAATAACCAGTTACTTTTTTACCATTTCTGTCTGTAATGGTTGCTCTGCTACCTTCAAATTGTCCGAGGGCTTTGCTGACTGTTTTCTTTCTAACATCAGTTCCAACACGCGTAATTGCGCCTTTTTGGGTAACTGTGCTAACCGCTGTCTTTGACTGATTTTCATAAGTTAATATTTTATCTATTAATGGATTAATTAAATTCTTTAATGATTCATTATTTGTTTTAGCTTGTAAGTTTTCTAAAACTTGAGCTGCATTGTACAAATCTTCCTCATTAACAAGTTCATTGTTTTGAATTTTTTGAATAACTGGCTCAACTATATCCCTATCTTCAATAACATAAGGCATTACACTAGAAAACTCTTCAGCAGGTTTTCCTCCCGTATAAGCTCCATCGGCAGTTCCTATTGGATTACCAACTTTTTCTTTTATTTTAGTAATTTCAGAATTTAATTCATTATCATTTACCACACGAACTTTATCTGCTGCTTGAATAATATCATCAATTTTACCTTCTTCTTTTAATTGCTCATACTCTTGCATAGTCATAATTCTAGTTGAATTTTGACCTCCCGGAAGCGTTAAAACTAGATATGGTGTTGTATTGTCAGAAATACCTCTTAAATCAGCTTGAGCTTGTCTTAATTTGCCTTCTAAAATAACTTTAGCGGCTTGATCCGTTTCTGCATCTACTTGTTTTTTTAAATCTTCTACATTTGCATTTAATATGGTTACAACTTGTGCTTTTTCGAGACTTACTCCTAAATTTTGCACTTTTTGCATACTTTGAGCTACTTTAAGCAATTCCATTTTTTGTTCTTGGAATTTTTTCTCATCAATAACTCCCGTATTATAATAATTTTCTAATACTGAATTTGCAAATTGAACCCCTTCGTTTTTAATTAAATCTGCATAAAATTGAATTGTAGGTTGACTAGCTGAAGTATCTATTTTACCAATAGCCTTACCAACAGCTGCCATTGCTCCAGATTGACCTAATGTTGTGATAAGAGTATCAAGTGCTATCTCTGGATTTTCTTTGACAAATGCATATCCCCCTTTATTATAACCATTTTCTTTAGCTTGGTTATATTCTTGAATGTATTCTGTAGGTATCTCTTCTGCTTGTTCTAATAAAGCTCCAGTTAAAAAAGACCCTATTTTACCTCCTCCTTGCAATAATTTCATAGTGCCTAATCCACCAATAAAGTAAAAAGGCAATGTTATTTTATTATCTCTTTCTACTCTATTTGCACTTTCATATGCTTTATTTACATCTCCTGTTTCTGCAAGTCTTTGTTTATAGGCATCACCAGCATTTTGCATAGATTCACCTTTATAACTAATATATCCAGCCAAAGCACCACTAATCGCTGGCATCATTGCGCCTTTTGTAGCTAATCCAATAGCAAGTGAAGGCAATAACATAGGTGCAGATGCCCCCATTGATTGCATTGAGCCGCCTATTGCTCGCTTGTACCAATCCTTGCCATTCCATTCATATTGACCTATAGCTGTTCCCTCTGCTGTTTGTTCTCTATTTAAAAGCCAATCAGTAAATTTGTTATCAGAACCATTCATTTGCAAATAACCACCAAGATCCGCTAATCCTTTATTAAAACCAGATATCAATGCTTTAGATGCAAATGCAGGCAAACCTAATACGGCATCTCCAGCTCTTACTTGTTGATTTTTTCTTTCAGCTAATTTTTGAGATGCTCTGCTATAAACTTCTTCAATTTTTTGTCTATCTTTTTCTGGCAAAGATTTAAATACATCTTCACTAGTAATAGAATTTGAAATCTTTTTCATTTCATTTTCTATTCTGCCAAATCTATCGTTAATTTTGACATTAACATTTCTAACCATTTTTTGATAATCCTCATTTAGCTTTGCTAATCCACTATCATATTCTGCTTTTTTATCATCAAACAATTGTTTAGCTGTTTGTTCATCTATTTGACCAGCTTTAATTTTATTATTTAAATCATTCACATAATTAGTGAAATCACTTCCTAATGAAGTTGCTACTTCTTTAGCATTATTCAATACTCCAACTGATTCTTTTTCAGCCTCTTGTTTAATTATAGGCAATATTGACTGTTGTTTGGCAGATAATTTATTAAATAAATCTTTACCATACTTGCTCATCAATGAATCCTTATCTATACCAGCAGCTTTGAATTCTTGTTGTACAAGCTTATCCATCATAGGCTTATCAAAATCAGATTGCGCTCTTTTTTTAAGTTCAGACAAAAGAGTTTCTCTTAAAAATGAACCACCGCCCTTTGATTTAACTTTTTCATCTAAAATATCTCTTGCTTTTTCTGTGTTAAATACATCACCTTCAAATAGATTTTTATATCCATTATCTGCTAATAATTCATCAACACTAGAATAAATATCTTTGGAATATGTTTTTAGAAGGTTTTGCTTTTCCTTTTCTGCATTAGCATAGTTTTGATTTGCTAATTGCTCATCTTCTTTACTAACACCACCAAATTCTGGAGGTGCAGTTTGTAAAAATTGTATTGCATCATAGGCAGTTTTTACTTTACCTAATGATTGTTCTACTTTTGAAAATGTTGATTGCTCTTCAGGTTTTACTGCAAAACCTTTTGTAGCCATTTCAATGCCTTGCTCAAGAACGCCTTTGGATGGTAATTTTGATGGAATAGGGCCAGATACGATGCCACCATCTTTTTTTTTTAAACCAAATGTATCTGCAAAAGAATCATAAGTTGCAGGTACATCAAATTGATTATCTTTTAAATATGAATAATATTTAGAAGAATTATCGTAATTAGATAAAGTATTTTTAAATGAATTAAAATCAGGTGCTACATCAGCTCCATTAGTTTTTAAATACTTGTAATATTGTTCAAATTGATCTGGCATTATTTTATATTTATTTCTTCCATATAATTGGTGATTTGCCTTTCGTTGCTTTATTACCGTCAGTTGATGGTGGCGGAGTTGGATTAGTATCAGTATATGCAACATCTTCTGCTTTTACACTACTTCCTAATAACTCTTGATGCAACGATGTTAACTCTTGTAATAAACTTGAGCTTTTAGGATTAAATATTCTACTTTGTGGATTTGCAAATACAAAAGAAGTGCCTTTCTTACTTTTTGTCATTGGCGTTGAATAATTTACCTTTACTGTCCCATCTGGTAATAATTCTATGTTTTGGAAACCTATAACATCACCTCCCGTTCCAGTTTTAGTTTGAGCTTTCCAAGGTTTGAAATAATCATTTATAAAACTTGCATTGTTTGTATTTAAAGCAGTAACGCCACCTTCTAAAAATTTAGCTACTTCTGATCCAGCAGATGCTCTACCTTTTTGCCTTGAAGCAATTAACTTGCTAGTATATTCGGCACTTGGTCTTGCATCTGAAGTTGCTTCTTTAATTGGCTGTAAATCCCAAGTATAAACGCCTGCTAATGCTTGCGCATTCGGTATTTTTGTATTATATTTTGCTTCCAATCTTTTAACTTCATCTTTGTTTGAATTAAATACATTATTCATTTCTTTTCTTAAACCTTCATCATTTGAATAATTAGTATAACCTTCTTGTAATAATGCATCTCTATATTCTGGAGAAACTTTTGATGTTGTTTTTGTATAAAAATACCCCGGCATTTCTTTTATAGGGAGTGGCATAGGAGCGCTTTCACTTAATGGTATTTTAGAATATATTTTATTAGCATATTCCATTGGATCATGTGATTTATAGAACCTATATTGAGTAACGTCTAATGGTCTATATCTAGGGTCTGTTATTGGTAAATGACTTGCCTCAACAGCTTCGGCATACCCATCGGGTGCGTTTAAATTCTTTTGAGTTATAAAGTGTTGAGTAGTTATTTTATCATTAGCCGCAGCCTGTTTTGATTGGTCAATAAGATTAGTCATTTCTTTAAAATTAGACATATATTGACTTTGAGCATCGTAACCGTATTTTGCTGGATTTAAAATTTTATCTCTATTTTGAATATAAAAAGCTTTGTTTTCAGATAATTTATTTAAAAATATATTAGATTCAGCTTTACGCATCCCTGCTGAATTAATTGATTTCTCATAATCCATAAGGTATTTATCTAAAGCCTCTCTTTTAGCTTGTTCTCTTTGTCCTAATTGAATAGCTAATTGAGTTGGTTTAGAAAAATCTATTGCCACTCCTTTTCCGTATGGGTTAAAACCTAATAGTCCTGTAGCTGCCATTTTATTTTTTTATTTAAATTAACCTCTTAATTTGCGAACATTACTAGGATTTTTTAAAAAATCCTTATAAGTTGTCAAAGAGTCACCACCGAATCCGTACATATTTCCGCTTTTTCCTCCAAAATAAGGTTCTGATAGTACCCTTCTTGTCCCCATACCACTTAAATCTATGCTCCCTCTAGTTGCATCAAATTGAGCTAAAGGATTAGCCGCTACACCCCCCGAACCACCACCCGGCACAGGATTACTAGCAGTCATGCCAATTGATGCAGCATTACTTAATGCCCCCATTGTATTGCTTACATCTCTTGCGTATTCTTCATTAGCAGCTTGTGATTTGTATTGTTTTAATTGAAGCATTCTGTTATAAGGAGTCATTTGGTTAATATCAAATTTTTTATAATCTTCGGCAGTTTTCATTTGGGCAGCACCACCTAATTGACCAAATCTTGCATTTCTTTGAGCTTCAGCTTGAGCGCCTAGATTTTGCATGGCAGAAGTTTGACCAAGAGCTAACCTACTAATACCACCTATTGCCGAACGCCTATCTTGTAATGCACCAATGCCTTGAGCTGTAGCTCTTTGAGCATTCATTGCGCCTAATTGATATTGTTGAGATTGATATGGATTTTCACTGTATCTATTAAGTGCTTGTTGATAGTAATCATCAATAGATTTACTCCCCTTATATAAAGGGCTGTTTTTAGCAAATTGATCCAATTCCCTTTCACGAGATTTTCTTCTTTGATTAGACCCAATAGCTTGACCACCGGCCACAGCCGCTGTTGCGCCAGCCCCTACTAATGCTATAGTTGCTGCGGTGCTTAATCCTGCGATTGCGAAAGCCATAATTCTTGATTTTTATTTTTTAAAATTTCTTTATATTCTTTGCCAACATCAGTACCAGTAATTTGGTTGATATGTGGCTCTAATATTCTATCTTCTATCCATTCAACTATTTTTTCAATCTCCTCTTTACTTAAATCATTATATTCTGATTTCATACCATCTATTCTATGAAATGTAGTCCAAATGCAATCTTCTAATATAAACAAAACTCTTCTTGTCCCCGGAGTTGTAATTCCAGTATATGGAGCAGTTATTTCATACCATTCGTCAGCATCAATAGAAACAGCAACTTTACCATAAGAAACAACATAAGGATGCTCCGTCTTATGTATTTTACTTGTCCATAAAGAACCAGCAGGCATAAAGATTTCTCTTATGTACATTCCTTCGGTAAATTTATGAACTAGTGGTGCATCTATTAACTCTTCAGGAAATTGCATCATAGAAGCTTCTAAATTATCTACTATATTATCGTTTTCTCTTACAATCACTATCTATTATTCAATGGTGAGTTAATGTATTTAGTTGTTGCGCTGTTCAAATATACGAAAGAATTAGCATTAGTTTTCTCAAATTTTATTACAATATAACCACCCTTTAAGCTATCTCCTTCAAGTAGCCCTCCTTGACTATTGGTATCCCTTAAAAATGAAGCATGATACTCTGTTTCTAGGGTTTGGAAATCGCTTTCTATAAGCTCACTTTCTTGCTTTGTGGTGCCATAGCTATCCATTTGAGTATATATCGTTGGACAAGCCCATATATTTGTACCTGTTTCCATAATGGAAATCCATGTTTTTTTATCTAATGCCCCACTATTAAATACGGTGGTTATAGACGCATCTCCTTGCACCCCATAAAAGTTGCAATAAGTAGTATTTGTATGCTGCCAAATTGCACCATTTTTAAATGAAAATAGGGTCGTATTTACTTCTCCCATCATTTCAGGATAGTATGAGTAAAATGACTCAAAAGCGTTACCCACCTCGTCAAAGGATATGGTAAATGGGTCTTGATGATATATTAATGCCATAATTTATTATTGTGTGCAATCTGCATCATTGCAATCTATTTTAGGTCCATATATTGTTGGTAAGTTGTTCACATTAGATGGTGCTGTTATATCCGTAATTGTATAACATATCCTATCAGGCGGTGACGCTTGTAATGCATATACATCATATAACGCTAACGATAATAAACTTCTATAATTAGTTGGCGCACCACCCAAACAAGGAGTAAATGTGTAATAATTGTAAGCTGGCGCCAATGTTGTAGTTGTTGTTGTAGATGTTGTAGATGTAGTTGTTGTAGATGTTGTGCTAGTAGTTGTTGTACTTGTGGTTGTTGTAGGAGGAATAGTTGTTGTACTAGTAGTTGTAGAAATTGGTAATATTAATGCATTAGTACAAACACCTAAAGAGGTTACAGTAACACTCGTAGCCCCATTATCTACAACGACAGGCTTACCTGCAAGTAGCTCGCTTAAAGTTGCTGTTGAAGGTACTACTACCCCAACATTTGCTGCTAAAGTAAAATTTACCCCTAAACTAACACCTTGTCCCGAATTTAAAATAATTAATACATTCATATTTATTAAAGTTTAAGGACAAGTTACATAATTAGTAAGTTGCCCATTAATATCAATTTCTCCCGCATAAAAGATAATACCATTATATGTAAATTTACGCCATCCAGCCCCACCAACATAAGGAGTTGTTAAAGCTACATCGCTATAAAAAATCATTGTAACAATTGGAGTTGTATATCCGGGTAATGCATAAATAGTAACCGATGGGCTTCCTGTACTACAAGCGGTAGCTGACGAACCTGTTGCAAATGAGTCAATTGTATATGTCACTGGTCCTGCCGTTGTTGTTGTACTTGTTGTACTTGTAGTCGTTGTACTTGTAGTCGTTGTGGTTGGTGCTGCCGTTGTAGTTGTTGTACTAGTTGTATAAGACAAAGCGCTTCCTCCATTATAATTACAATTAGAATACCTATTAATCTCTTCCATTGCTATGATATACTTATTTGTATAAGCATCAAATACTCCATAAATACATGGATTGCCTGTGTATAAGGTTGGGTTATATCCATTGTTCAAATCTTGCCTATAGGCTGCAAGTTCTTTTACAAAAAATGCGTTAGTTCCATATATAATACTTAATGGAGTAATACCGTCTTGAGCTAACCTACAAACAACGCCTCTATAATTATCTACAAAATAATCTGCAAAGTTATTCCAAGCAAGGCTAGTAGATGCATCTCCAATACCATAATCACCTGCATAATATTGAATTTTATTAATTAAAGTATCCGTATTAGCTTGTAATGGATTGTTAACGCTATCTTTTACTATCTGTGTCAAAATAGGCACATTACCAACTTTAAATTTCTGATACACTTTCAAGTATCTATCTCTAACATGCAATCGCATTACATCCCCAAAGCTTCTGTCGTACTCATCAAAGTTTTCATAATAGAATCTATTTGTACCATTTATATTGGTATTAAATTGATATGCTTGACCAAACCTTATTAGTGTTGGAAAATATCTTTTAGCTGCATTTTCATCTACCACAGATGGTCTGCCATTACTATTTGTAACCAAATTATATGTATCGTTAAAACTACTTTCTATAATATCAATGGTATTGTCCTTGACAATATTAAAATCAAAATTAAAAGAACTTAATGTCACATCAATCATTCCACTAGTTGGATTGTATAGTTGTACTATAATCCAAACTCTTGAGGTTGCTGGTATAGATATTCTTTTGTCTATTTCAAAAATATGACTAGTATCTTGCAATAATGAATTAACAGTAGTTGGCAATAGCGATACCGTATATTTTGGGTTGGCTGAATTATTACAAACAAGGGCAAACATAGATAAAGAACACCCTTCATAAGCAGAATTTGCAGAAAAACTTCCTACAATTCTTATTATACTAGGATTTACTAATTTATTATAAAAAAAGTAGGTAGTATTTGCAAAAGTTGGATAAGTTGGATAAGAAACGCTTAACGGCGAGCTTGGTTGAGATTTAATTTCATAAGATGCATTATCTATTACTCTATCTACAGATATATCTAAACTAACATTATATGGTTGACTTGTTGGAAGTTGGGGCGGTATTATTCGTAAAGAATTTGATAAGACATTATAATTATCACCATACGGAACATTTCTTTTTCTATAAAATAAATCACCATTTGTTATATCTATTTGTGCAGGAAGAACGCTTGTTTGCGATCTAATAAGACCCATGTGCAGCCTATTTGCTGTACCCGGATTTAATATCCCAAAACACTTACCAAATTCAAAAAATGTCCTTTGAGTAGCTGCTGAATTTGATGTATAGTTATAAATAAATATTTCATAATGCTGAAAATCCGCTTTACCATTAAAATTAAAATTTATGCCTATGTCGTTAGATGGATATCTTATTTTTAAAAAATTACCTGTTGCTGTATAAGTATTATTATCAATAGCTATTGGTGGTAAATTTTCAATATTGTATTGAACCGTAGCCTCTGTACCAACTATTTCATAATCATATTGACTAGGCTGTGATGATAATGCAACGGCAGTGTTTGCAACATCATATCTTCTTAAAAATCTAACCCTATCTCCTTCTGTATAATTATAAGAAACCACATTAGAAGTAGAGCTTATTTGTTTATTATATGTTTCTATATTTTTTACATTAACAAAAATATATCTTGGCTCGGTACTTCCTACTGAAACAATACTAGAATAAGCCGAATCGCTTATCCAATATAATCTTTTGTTATAAGTGGTATTATTAGACCTTAAAACTTGATAATAAATAGCATCTAAAGGCGGTATATTATTAATAAATAAATAAACTTTAGGAAATCTAGCCTCTTGATTAGGAATAATACTATATGGTTCTTGCACTGTAGTAAAACTAGAACCATTTGTTATATCCCCATTCAAATCAACTTGCGCACCTATTGTTCTACCTTCGGCATCAAAATATTGTAGTCCATATTGGTAACCTGAACTCCATGCATTTGCAAGGGTTGTATTATCTGGCTGACCCGCTACATATATATAAGCCACACCACTAGACAACAAGGTAGCACCGCCCGCAACTGCTGTATATGAAACGGTTAAAACATTATTTACTATGCTAACCTGATTCCATCCAGCCGTTTGAAGTGCCGTTGAGATGCCATTTAGCAAATTAGACACTAGCAATGGCGTTACGGAATTATATTGAAATGAAGCGCTAATATCGCTACCATTAGCATTAATTGCGTTTATTGTATATATACCTGATGGATTATTTAAAGTAGTAACAATACCACTTGTATTAGTACCTGTACCATATACAAAAACCTTCATAATCGTACTGTTGCTACCGCTATCTAATCCGTTACAAGTAGCAAAAAACAAAATACCGCAGATGTCAATGAAATAGCCGGTAACGATATATTGAGTGCTTGCTGGCTCTAAATCCATTTGAATTTTATTAAAGCCTTCTGTAATTCCAGAGTATAATAAAACATTACCATTAGCCAATTCGGCTGCATTTGCCTTTTGAGGAACCCAATCTTGTAACTGCGCTGTATCAATTACATCTAATACGGAATAAATCTGATCGTTTAAAAACTTGTATGTGTAAATGTCATTATCTGCAACAGCATCAATAGCCTTGTCTATTTGAGCTAATAAATACCAATCGCTAGTTCCTAGAGTATATGTTTCTCTAAAACAAAATTCTATCTTTTTTACATTTACGCCACCAGTTGATACGGATATTGATATTCTTGCATTATCTCTAAAATTTACATCTGTAAGTTCTATTGTTGGCTGTTGCGGCAATGGGACTATGCTTTTTGAACTCCATACCGATTTTTCATTGTTATCATAAACATACCTATATGAAAATTGAAATAACTTATTTCTTAAATTATTAATTGTAAAGTTTGAGTTATCCTCACTTTCGTAAACCACTTTTGGTGGCATTACAGGAGGCGCTTTGATAACAGTTAAATATTCAGCTTTCCAAGATGTTCCATAATTAGCTAATACATTTATATTTCTAGGCGGATTTAATCCATCGTTAAAAAATAAAATATCACCTTCGTCATCTCTATAATATAAATTAACTGACAAAACCTTATAAGATGGGTTAAAACTTAAAATATCAACACCATCGCTATCTGTTTTACTTTCTAAAACCTTAAATACCATTTCTGTATTTAAATCATAATATAAAATGCTATTGTAACCACCACTATTCCAAACAAAATAATAGGCTCTATTCCTTACCTTGTCGGCATAAAAACCAATAACCTTATCAGTGCCTGCTGGTAAAGTATAATTTATTTGAGAGTTGCCTAAAATATTAGAAATAACTCTATCTTGACCTCTGCCCTCTGCATCTTTCGTTATATTTAAGGCATCTAAATAGTCACCATTGCTAATTCTATATTCAGCAACATCTAAATTTAGTTTACCGTTAAATGGGTTATTTATTATTGGCATTTTTTACTAGGCTTTTACAGTCATGCGCTGTGCGTCTAAATTTTGTTCGTAAGCTTGCATTAAATACAATGGCTTGAATCTAGCATTAGCTAATCTTCTTTCATTATAATAAGTATCTTTTCTATCTCTTTTATCTCCTAAATTACCTTTTCTTGTACTTGGTAAATTTGCGATATCTTTCCATGCTAAAAGGGCAATCATTGCCTCCCTAAACTGAAGTGGAATCATATATGTTTCATCAGGGTTACCACTTGATAAGTATTCAATCATGACATAATCATAATAAAAGTTCTGGTTTAATAGAACTACTCCGTTTGAATCGTCTATATTAAATTGACCAACAAATGGTGAGCCACTAGGTGCGCCATAAATGTTAGTAAACCCATATCCATCCCAATAGTTATAAAATAATGGAGCATTTTGCTGATACCATGTAACTAAAGTATTGTCTTGAGTTAAATCAAGTCTATTTGGTTGTTGGTCACCGTAAAATGTCATTTTGTTATTAAACTTTAACGGAATAATTTCCCCTACAGCATTCAATACGCCAATTTTTGTATAGCTCACATAGTCATTTGGTAATTGAGCTGTATAGTTTGTGGTATCAATAGGAATTTTAACTGTTCTTATTTTATAAAAAAAGTCAAGTCCCATTTCTTGCATACCTCTAAAAGCTATGTTATATAATTTAGCATACTTGTGTACTCCCTGCTCTGATTGGTCTATATAATCATTGATAACTGAATCTAATGTTATATAATTTCTTGATTGTGATGGCATTTTTAATTATTTGAAACGTAAGATAATATATCGTTTTGACGAATTAAATAATAATATTCTCCATCAATTACAAATGGTTCTCCTGCGCCTTTAATATGGAAAATAACATCCCCCGCTTTGGCTTCCATTTTCACTTTAGCTGTTCCATTACCAACTTTTACAACTTGCGCTTTGCTGCTTCTTTCTCTGTAATTTTCAGGGATATAAAGTCCCCCTTCGGTGATTTCATCCGCTATAAATGGCTTTACTAATACTAAATCTCTAATTGGTGTCATATTTATTAATTATTATTATCAACGCCATCGTTTGCTGTGTCTATTGGTCTTGATCTTTCAAAAGCTAATTGTCCTTTAATATATTCTACTATCATAGGAACATAATCATCAGGAACTATTAGTGTTGAATTTAAATCAGTTGAATCTCCTCCGCTAACCATTCTAACATTTGCTGTATATGCTGTTAATGGTATTAAACTTTTAGCATAAATATTTTTTCCTTCAGTCCAATAAAGTATTTTGTTTTGTATTGGTCGTAAGTTGTCTATATAAGCAACTTGGTTTATGCTTAATGGTATTGCTGTTTGAGATGCTAAATTATCTTGAACAAACTGCAAGGTGGCAATGCCTTCATTTCTACCAAGTGCTACTGGTATTTGAGGCAAATCAATACTATAAGTTACTGTATCTATATCACCCAAACTTACCGCTAGGTCTTTAAATGTGGTATAAAATGAATTGTTTACATAAGCAATACCATCCATTTGAATACCATCAGTATAATTCTTTTTAGCAGCTAATCCAATAGCATCATTAAGCCATTGGTTAACTAAATTATAAGTTATGCTACTATCGTCAGATGGCTGACCATTGTAAATCTGTCTTAATATTCTTTCTATAAATATATTTCTAGTCATTATTGTCCTTGTTGGGTAATTTGATTAGCATATTGCTCTACTTGTCCTATTTGTAAACTTACGCCTACCAACTTTAAAGTACGAGCTATTATCTCTAATAAATCCACATCATACCATATTGGCTGAATACTGTAAGTAATACAATTTAAACTAGATGTAGTTGTTGTAGTTGTTGGTCCCGCTGTAGTTGTTGTAGTTGTCGATGTAGTAGTAGTCGTTGTTGTTGATGTAGTAGATGTAGTTGAAGTAGTCGTTGTTGTTGGCGAAGCTGTTGTTGTTGTAGTTGTTGTTGGTGGAGCTGTTGGGTTATACACTTGCCTTCCATTAGCATCTAAACAATATCCCCAAATCATTTCTGGTGCATTTTTTATATAAGTCAAAACTGCCGAACCTAATGTTATTGGGTAAAACTTAAAACCATCTGGCTCTATAAGATAAATAGGATTTGTAGAAATAGGGTCTATAGTACTGTTGTAATAAGAATATAAGCTATCTTGTTGAACAAATCTAACTCTTGCAAATGCTGATGTTCTCATCGCATCTGCTTGTATATAATCAGATGGATATGATGCAATTCCTGTTCCGTTTATTGAAAGTGTTGTTTGTGTAATTAATGGAGATAATCTTTGTCTTATATCTTCATTTTGGCTGTATGAAACTCTAGCTTGCGCTCTGCCATATTGATATTGCTGAAATTCGCCTAACAAATAATCTAAATACGATGTTTGTGCTTGATTTACTAATAAATTAAATTCAGAACTAGTAAGATACCCGTTCTGGCTCTTGTTTATAGCATACTGACAAATTTTGTACATATCATCTATGTTCATGATGCTTTTTTTATATCCCAAATATACAAAAAAACAAACAAAAAAGCCCCGTAATTTTTAGGCTACGGGACTTCTTTTATTTTAGAGGGGAAAGATTAGTAATTAAACTTCTTTAACTGCTCTAGGAAAGCTTTACTTTCATCTTGTGGCAACATTGCATATTCTACTAAATATGTTTGTGGTTTTGCTCCTGAAGGTATTTTACAAATGAACCCTCCATCATTAGCCCAATAAGCAGAACCTTTTCTTATAGAAACATCAATCTTATTGTCTAAAAGAGCCTTTTTAACGGTGAACGCTATTTCCACTTCTTTACTGCCCGCACTTAACATAAACTTATTAGGTTGCGCTTCAGCATAAAGCTCATAGTCATTTCTCAAGGCATGCATTGATTTAGGCATACCTAATTCATCGTTAAATAAAACTCCCAAGTAGTTGCAGTGCTTACGCATATCTTCATCACTAGCCATTGAAGCAAATTTAATAGCTTCAATTTTAGCAACTCTTTTAGCGCGTTCTACTTCTGCTTGTCTTTCTGGGTTCCATTGAAAAAAGGTTATTTTTCTTGTACCTTTTTTGTTTGGATTATCCACATTAGCGTTGCATACTGATAAAAACTCAAGAGCTGTACTATCGTAATCAGGTATTCTTAAAACCCTTCTGTCAAATATTAAACTCCTTCTGTTTCTTTCAACAAAAGTCTTTTCTAGACTTTTTTGATCTTCTACCCAAATACTAGGATAACCTGTCAAAAGCCTGACGCGCTCTATCCTTTTTCTTTCAGGATGCAAGACATCGTCAATACCTTCCATGTGGTATTTACCGTTCTTTTTGGTATCTGTTAACTTGTAAATCTTAAATGTAGTACTAGTTGATGGTGCTTCTGACATTGCTGTCATAGACTCCTCTTCTTGTCTTACTCTTTTTATTATTTCTCCTTGATTTGCGTAATTCGCATCGGAGATTCCTACTGCCTTTAAACGAGCCATAAATGGTTATTTTTAATGTTTAAAATAGGTAGGGACAATCAATAAAGTTGCCCCTACCCGATTAATATCAACAACGCAAATGCGCGTTAATTAACTACCTTGAACGATAATGAATTGGTTCGCAGCACAAACACGAGTCGCACGATATGTAATCATTGCGATTTGGTTTGTCATTGTACCATCAGTTGGGTTAGGAGAACCACCACCAAACTGCCATACACGAATACCGTTACCAACAGTTCCGCCTTTAGGTGGCTCTTGGTACATTACTGTGATGTTCTTATATGCTTGAGCAGTTCTGCTATCCTTTGTTTCGCCCATTGGATAAATTAACCCGAAATTACGGAAGTAATCTACATCTGGAGTTAAACCAGTAGTAACCTCTGTGTTGAATGCCGCATACTTCTTAACAGATAATAAATATCCATCAATAAAGATTTCTTGGAATCCGTAAGCAACAGAAGCTTCTTTTGATTTTTCACCTTGACCATAAACGAAAGCACCTGCTGGGTAAGCAGCGAAGATACCATCACTAAAGTCTTGTCTTTGGAAGATATCACATAACCAAGCAGATTGTTTAGCACAACCGTTAACATCCATAATACGAGTGATTTCATGCAATTTAGCGATATCTAAAGTACCCGGAGTGTACCCTATAGTTTCGCCATCAGCTACTACTTTAGGGATAATACCTTGTGTACCTAAAGAATTATTAATTGCAGTATTGTTTTGAGTACTACCACGCATTAATTTTGCTTCAACATTATTCTTGAAACGAACAAGAGTCTTGTACATTCCTTTGTAAGTAAAAGCACTAACGCCATTAGCAGCCATATCAGCAGAAACAGGATACTCATAAAAAGTATCAGCCATTTGAGCTAAATCGGTATTGCTCCAACCATCACGAATTTGCGTAATGTTGTTATCATATCTTTCATCCAATGGTATTAAAGGATCGATTTGAGCAGAAGCTTCACCAGCATCTGCATCACCACCAAACAATAAAACCTCACCTGCTAACAAGTTATTTGAACCAGCAGAAGCAAATCTTTGAGTTGTTTGCTTTGGAGCAACATCAAAAGTAAATGCATTCGGAGTAGTATCGTCAATACTTAAAATAACACCTTCAATATTCGAAGATGCAACACGCAAAGTTTCATTAACTCTTAAAGGAGTTTGAGTACCACTGTTGTAGTAAGCCTCTGCTCCTAAAGTTAAAGTAACAGTTGCGCCTACGTTAGCAACTACTGTTGAGTCATTTGTAACAGCAGGCATTAATTTACCTCTGTTTTCAAACCAGAAAAAGTTTTGGTTTTTAACTTCTTCCATACCGCTATGAGCGGCTAACCACCATGTAAAATCCTCATTACCATACTTTTCAGTATATTGTTTGTAATATTGAGGAGTTAATAATTGTAGGTCAACCATAAGTTGCCTATTCTGTGTTTGCAACGAGATTGAACCCGGCTGCAAAATATTCGAGGTAGGTATTCCTGCCATGATATTTGATTTTTATTTTTATACCTTCCCCAAGGGCAATATTAAGTTACGAACTAAACGCCCAAGCTGCTAATCTATCCCTTTCGGCATTAGCGCTCGGTGTTGGCGTACCTTGCGGGGTGGGTTGGTTGATATTAATATTACCTGTTTTTTTAAGATGAGCAAGCATCCTTTGAGAAGCTGCTTCATTTGCCACTTTTTGGAGTATTTTGTTGTAATTCTCAAGCAAATATTTATCTGCCATCATTTGTTGAACTTTTGGCTTACCATCCTCGGCAAACCATCTTTCTCCAAAATAAGAATCACTATCAAAATCTGCCAAAGTGTTCTTCATTGCCAACCTTTCTTCTTCAGCTACATTGAAAGAAATCGGTATTTCGACATCCTCGTCTTTTACCGATACTGTAAATCCGCTAAAGGATTGGAAATCAGAATCAAGTGTTTTTTCATAAATTGACCTAGCTTGTTGCATCTTCTCGACTTCTTCTCTCGATTCAGCTTCTTGCTGTGCCTCTCCATAAATATCAGGTAGTTTTAATTCACTTTTTAATTTAGTTAATTCAGGTCTAATCACTTTCGCCTCAATCATCATTTTCTTGTCTAAATAATCTACTTGCGATTGCCATGTTTTAACTTTTGTAGCATAATCCTCATCGGAGTCATCGTAAGCCTGTTCTGGCTTTGAAGGTACGAAATATTGGTCATAAAACAAAAGGTCAACCTCGTCTGAAGTTAAGTCTTTGTATTTATTTTGAATATTCGTTTTTATAATATCAACAGCTAAATCAGGAGTTAATTCATTTGAAATTAACTTGTCTAATTTTTTTTGTTGATTTAATATTTCGTAAATATCATCTGTTTTGCCTTCTTTAATGGCATCAAACAATGTTTTACTCATGTCATCTTGAAATTTAAATTCCTCTTTAGGCTCTCTAAATCTCTTAAATTCTTCTTCAGCTTGCTCTATACTTTCAAATCCAAATCTTTCTTTAAGAAATTGATTTGAATCAAAAGCTTGAGGAGGCGAAGATGGTTCCTCTACTTTTGTTTCCTCTTGTGGAGGAGGAGCCGATTGTGGCTCATTGTTTAAAATAGGGGCTTCTTCTATCTTATTTTGCACTTGTGGTGCATTATCATCCCCAAAGGGATTGAAGCCGACTGCTAGCTCAATAGGAGCTGCTGGGTTATTTTCTGGCATAAAATGCTATTTGGTTTCTATTTTAGTCTATCACTATTACAGCACTATCATCAATTGTAATAGCTTCATTTACAGCTTGATTATTAAGTACCGCTATTCCATACCAACTTGTACCATCCCCAACTATTGGCTGAATTAATCTGCTATCGGTATAAAGTATATTAGCATTAGTTAAGATTGCGGTGGTAGTGTAAACTATTTTTGTTCCTTGTTTTACTCCTATATCATACGCTTCTCCTGCTGTTGGATATGTATTTTTAGATAATACATACGCTGTTGAATTTGCCATTTTTTATCTTTTTTAATTTTAATTATTAAGGTCCCGCAGTGGTTGTAGTAGTAGTTGCACCGGCAGCAATTAATTGCAAGTACTTTCCTATAATACCAAAACTAACAATACCCGTAGTCGCTAACGAAGATACATCAGTTTTTGTTGTTAAATTAATTCCTAAAACTGTAGTCCAATATTCAGGCACTTCTGGTGCAGGCAATAATTGACCTGTTACAGAACCATCATCATTGGTTGTTTTAAAAAGTATAGTAGTTCCGGGGTTTACTAATTGAACTACGGCTACATCCCATCCTGATAAATCTTGAAAAAAACTGTCTGCTGTATTGAATTGCGCTGTGCAATCAATAACATTACTAATTTTTGAACTAAATTTAGTCAGTCTGATTAATATTTTAGTTGCATTTGCCATTTTATTTTATTTTAAGCTGTTTGTAATTGTTCTTGTGGTTGTTGTTCTTGTGGTTGTTGTTCCATTTGCTGCTGTTCCATTTGTTGCTGTTGTTGTTGCGCTTGTTGCTCAAGAGCCTGTTGTTGTTGTTGATTTTGTACTGCTACAGGAACTTCCAAATTTTGTAGTATATCACTTACAACTTGTTGTAATTCTGCTGGAACTGAAATGTTAGCTTTAGCCAAATCAAAAACTCCTTGTAAAACAATTTGTTTTTCTTTTGCTAAATTTCTTTTTTCTTCCAAAACCGTATCAGCTTGCATCTTTGCCTGAATACTAGCTTGTTGTGATTGAGCATTTTGCTCGCTATTTGTTTGAGCTTTTTGCTGTTCTGTTTTTATAAATTTCTTTTGCGCTTGTCTAAAATAAAGTTCAGCTAACGATGTGTTTTCTTTTGCAATTCTCATCACCTTAAATGGATCAATATACATTACAAATTGGGGATTGGTTGCTATAGCATTGTTCATCATTGCTTCCAATTTTGCAATCTCCATATCGGTAGGCAACATTTTAACTTTTGCTAAAAAGTTTCTATCCTTAACATCCTCTTGTTTTAAAATATCTCTATATTTTTTAGCACCATGTGTTACACTTTTATTCAATAAACAAGCTACTTTTTTAGCTGTTTCTTCCATTACATAAATATATGCATCGTACATATATTCTGTTGCGTTATTTGCTAATTGTCTTGAAGCTTCAATATTAGATGCAGCAACTCTTGGTTGTACCGCTTGGTTCATCAAGTTCGGGTCCTCCCCTAATTCATCTTTTAATACTTGATAATGGAATTGGTATAATTGAATTAAAGCTTGTAATTGAGGAGCAAATCCTGTGTTAGCTAATTCTGTAATTGGAACAGGTATTCTATTACCTTCGGCATCTCTACCACGATAATAAAGTTTACCAGTTTGTTCCCAAATTTTTTGTACTTCTAGTGGTTTTACGGAGTCGCCTAATCCTAAATCTAATTCTTGCAATGCATCTACATCAATTGAAGCACCTGCTGGCACCATCTTGGCAACCATTTGTTGTATCTTTAATCTAGCCAAAATCATCTGTTCAATAGGCTCTTCTATTTTTTCAGGCACAGCCACATTACGCATATCGTATGGGTCGTACATATAAAAGCTATAAGAAAATTCTGCATTTCCTAATTCTTTAGGGTCTTGTGGGCGAATCATATTTTTCTTAATACCCCACTCTATCATCATTTGTAATACAGGGCAATAAACGCCTTTGTATATATTCCACTTCTTTTCTTCTATATATTCTTGATTATCATCTAACTTTTCTGTTTTGCCTTTTCTGATAATAGTGCTGCCATTCTTTTTAGTTTTGGTAACAGTATATCCATCGGAATCTAAAGTTCTAATTTCAAAGTTCATTAAGTCAATATTCCATTCATCATAAGGTCTTAACCAAGCAACATTCCAATCTTGCATCCACTTTAACTTATCTGTTAATTGGTATTCTTTTGAAGATTGAGCTATTCTAAATATTTGTTCTTCTGTTAAAGTTCCGCCATTATCTTTACTATATCTTGCTCTCAATTCACTAATCTTCATTGATACAATATGACCTCTATAAGTAGTATCTCTAAAATCAGGAAAATCAGAATAAGAATAAATTGCATTTTCAGGTCTAATCCATTGAACATGAACTTCACCTAATTCACACATCCATGTATAGGTACACACTAATCCAACTTCTGCTGAATCGTGTAATATCCTTTGTTTTAAAACATCATCCCATCCATTAGCAGCAAAAACATTATTACAACCAAGGCTGTAAAGTATTTCTTCCGGTAAATGATTAAATTCAGTTGTCCAAATATCTAAATCATCTTTATCTTCTGCTATAAATTGATCTTCGGGAATAATTGGTATCCCTGATTCTTGTTGTAATTGCGCAAGGACTTCTTTATTTTGATAAATAAATTCAGCCTCATCTACAATTTCTTTTTTCTTTTTTGCAGATGTTTCATCAACGGCAGTAACTGTTATCTTTTCTTTTCTACTCATCCATGAACCAACTAATCTAGCTACAATTGTATTACCGATAATAATTGACTTCCAATTTATATTTACAAAATTAGCTTTGCTATTCATTTCTAATCTGTCAAGAAAAACACTCATGTCTATTTTTCCATTAGCAATTTGTCTATTTTTTCTAAAACGATTATTTCGAAGCCAAAAATAAGTTTGATTGCCATAAATGGTTGAATAAATATTTTGCGCCACTCTTTTTCCGTATTCAAAATCTGATTTAGATGGAAGATCGGTAGTCAGCTGAAAGTCCTTTAGCGACTGACCACTAGTATTTCCTGCGCTTATGTATAATGGGCTATCTGACAATTTATATCAATTTTATGTGTCAAATATACTAAATATTAAGAAATTTATTAAAAAATTTAATTAATTGAAACTTGGAGTGTAACTTTTTACCAAAGGTTCTTTCATTTGTTGTTTCTGAACAGGCTCCATTAAGCAAACTAATAACATTAAAAATGATACTGTTTGGTCAAATTCTGTTCTATTATTTGGGTCAAATTGTTTTGCATCCTCTAGTAAATTTTCAAAATCAATGGAATCTATGTGATATTCAAAATACATAATTCCAACATCTGTTTGTTTGGTTAAACTAAACGGAGTTGTTGGGAATCCCTTATGCCTATCTGCATCTCTTTTATTCGGGTCCATTGCTCCAAAGGGATACGAACCTAAATAATTAACCCTTCCTCTATCTCTAAAATAAGATAGATAATCATCACTATTATGCTCATACCAAGCTTGATACCCATAAAATTCAGCGGCTAACATCACCTGCTCATGTAAGGTTTCTTTAATTTGCGGTCTGCCATACAAATGCCCAATTGCCTTTCCGGTTCTTGTTGGGTCTAATAAATTATATCTTCTTCCAATCCAAGCAGATGCCTTTGAGCCATATTTACCACCTTGACTATTACTATAACCATCAATAGCTATTGCTCCATCATCTGTTCTACTTGGTTTCCTAGATGACAAATCGTGTTTGTGTTTATTCTCTTCTCCCTTTGGTGGGAATTGAGTAATTACCCAATGGAAATCTTGCTCTTTGTCTGTTATACTTCTCCACCTAACTACTTGGTCTATATCTCTATAGAAATAAACATGACGCTTTAATACTGGGTTTTCTTTTAAAAAAACTTCCCTTGCGCCTATGTTCATTACATTAAAAATACACTTATCCGAATCTGTACTAAAAGCCTCGTCAATAGTTAGCGGTTCTTTTCTAATACGAGCAGATAATGCTCTTGGATTGTTTTTTACTGTGTCCCTGTCTGCTAAAATCTGGTCTAATGTTTTATCTTGGTCAGGAAATCCAAAGTCGTCAAAGTTTCTTGTACGCTTTGCAGACATAAAGAATCTATAAAGACCGCTAGATGTAGTTCCATTATCTTGTCTTTTGTCTTGATTGCTTTCTTCCCATAGTAATTTAAAAGCATCTTGAACACCATCCTTTTCGGTTGTAAGCTTCTCTACGGTAGTTGTATAAAGCGCCTTACCAATGATTTGACCTTCGTCATCTAATAAGCAATAGCGCACAACCTCGTGTCTATCATAGACATTCACTTCGGTAGTTTTTCCACACTCATCCGCAACATATCTATGTAGCTTTTGTCCATCATAGGCAACTGTATCAGCTGACTGATGGTCAATAACCGAACCTAATTCATCTTTATCCACATTTTCCTCTGCTTTCTTTCCTCTTACGTTTGTTTTTTGAAATCTCATTTCTGACTTTGGATTAACCCCCAAAGACATATCATATTCTGGTCTAAAGAATTTAGGCAATCTCCTAAATGGATTTACAACTGTTTTGGCAAAGAATTTTTTAGCATCAGAACCTGTTTTAGATTGAATACCTCCATTGGTCATTTTAGTCCTAGTTGTGTATTCGGTAACAAATAACCCCGCCACAAATGATTTACCAAAACGCCTTTTAGTTACTTCAAGCATTCCCATACACAATGGGTCTTGAATACAATAATCCATAAAATAGAATTTCTCCAAGTCTGGCATCCTAAATTTAGGATAACCAATATCAATAGACCACCATTGCAAGTATAAGTAGTGCATCCCCGTTAAATACAACGGAACGCCATTATTCATGTACCAAAATCCATTCAATCTTCTATCCCACTCTTGTACTTTAAATTCTTCTAGTTTTTCATCATAAAATTCAGACTCTTCATCTTTTTTCTTTTTATCAAACTCATCCCATTTTTTCATCGTATCTGAATACCAACTAGGCATTGCAATTCTTTTCCAATATTGATCCTCTTTATTTTTAGACCTTTCGTAAACCCCTCTATGCTCCAACTGCTTGGTTATTATATTATAAACATAACCTTCCGGAGGCAAATTGCACATTAAACCTTGAACATCAATTATAGTCCCTCCTTCAATTTTTTCGTACATAATTATAATTTTTTACCAGCTAACTCCCCCACCGCATCAGCCATGTTTTCAGGAGAAAACGGCTTTTTAGCAACTTGGATTTCTTTTTTACCTTCCTTTGGCTCTTGGTTAATTCCGGCTATCGCTCCTAATGATTTTATTGCATTTGATACACTTTCGGCATCTGTCCATATCTTTTGAAGCCTTTCAAATGTCTTATCTTTTGGGTCCTCCAACATGGCGGTGGTTAATCTATTATCATTAAGCAAATCAGCCATTTCGTTAGCTTTTCTTTGCAAACTATAATACAATTTACCAACACCATCGTTTTCATAAAAAGCCAATCTGCTTTCCAATAAAGCAATTTGTTTTAATAAATTATCTTCTACAGACATACAATATTTGGGGTTGAAGTTGTTACCAATTTGGTAGCATCTGATTTGCCATAGCCTACCAACAAGTCACCACTTATAACCATTTCTGTTAAATGATGCTCTACTGCTATAACTTCGTTTCTAT
>Ga0181338_1000055_pt1 | contig 32301 bp, 42 predicted proteins | sample Sp13VDMM110SD_FD_122168 | JGI IMG/M metagenome (GOLD analysis project Ga0181338, IMG submission 122168) | Freshwater viral communities from Lake Michigan, USA - Sp13.VD.MM110.S.D | ecosystem: Environmental > Aquatic > Freshwater > Lake | place: USA: Michigan | collected 2013-04-23
ACGCAAACTGTACCACAGATTCGAGATCGGATTGAACAGCCACATTTGGCCAGCCACGGTTTTGATCTTCTGTGCCGCTGCTACTTTCTTGATGGCCCAATTTTTCTTCCAATAGATTTTCCATACTTCCTCTGCTTTCGCAATGCTAATGTCGGCAGTGAGGGCGAGACGAGGCGGGCCAGCACCGTACTGACAGGCGTAATTGCCATTCTTGAAAATATCACGGATCGGCTTGATTGATTTGTCTTCTCCTGACTTATAGCGTTGAACTTGTTCCACACTAACCTCTCCGCCAAGGAGAGCCAACGAGAGATGCGGATCGTAGTCATCAGTAGACATTTCCTTTACGTATTCAGGGTCATAGGGATAGATGAAATGTTGCTTGAGCCTGTCTTCTAGGCCGCTCATATCAGAGCCGCATAGTTCCATTCCTTCCCTAGCAATCAACGCTCCACGAATCTCTTCTCCATAAGGCTTGTTAACCTTCGGTAGGTTAACCACAGTCTTATGTTTAAAACGGAGAGTGTTGGTTAGTCCTGCTATCTCTGCCTTTACAAATCCTTGTTCATCAGCAGAACTAACGAACCCATTAAGAATGCCGATGCGATGAGAGACGACGCCAAGGTCAGCCAAGGATTCGATAGCTGGCTCCAACTGCTGTAGGCGTACCACAGAAGGGCAAATCCCGCCCCCATGCTCAAGATTGATCTGAGGAATCTTTCTAACATTGCCGTCTTCTTCCTTTACGAATTTAAATGTTGCGGGTTTCCATCCGAGAGAGAACAACCAATCCTTGACCTGCTGATGCGAGCCGGGATTAGGCGCTTCGCTCCCCACAACTTCCTTGACAGGTTCGTTGTGGTCGGGTGGTAGTTTCATTTGTTCTAATAGATGAAACCAACGACTTCCTGCTACGGAATAGGTTCCATCCTTCTTGTATGGCTTCTCAGGTCGCTTACGGAGGGCATACACGGGCATTTGGGGCATGACAGCACCCAGCGTAGCCAGTTTATCTAAACGCCTGTCAGTGAGCTTCTTAAGCGATTGTAGAGCATAGTCCTTGTCTAGTCGCCATTTGCTGCGTTCTTGCTCACGAGCACAGTCCATCTTGAAGGACAAGTATTCAATGAGCTTCTTAGCTTCTTCCCAACTTCCGTAGATACGCTCAAGTAGAGAACGTTGCTTCTTCCAGAGTTTGACATTGATCTTGACATCTTCCTCACAACGATGGATGTATTCTTCTACAGAAAGGTTCTTCCAATCATCTACAGGAGGTTTGGGGACATTGAAATCACTGCCCCAAGAATCAAGCCCATGAATGTTCCGATCAGGATAGAGATACCAAGAAATAGGAAGAGTGTCGACCAACTGAGTTTTGTTTCGGGGTGTAGCCACCAAGCGAGTAAGCAAAGGAACATCATAACGAATAATGTTATGACCGATAAGGACGTCAGCATTTTCAATAAATTCCTTTATGTCATGAGTGGAAGTAAGCGATCTATGTTCGCCAGTGAGAAGGTTATGATAACTAAGACAGTGAATACGAGTAGCTTCATCTAGTAGGCCATCTGCTTCTATATCAAATACATATATATTCATCTAACCTGCTATTGGAATTTGACGTTCTAATTCAGCAATATATTCTTGCTCATCTTGAAGTTGAATTTTAAGTTCTTCAATCTTCTGTTTCAATTCGTCACGTTCTTTTTCTAAATTACTAATTCGTTCTTCCATATTAGAAATCCAATCACTTGGCATCTTTATCTCCTATATTATATATGTATATATAGATATACTATTATATATGGTATAGAGATTAACATAATACTAATACTTGTTCTTACTATAAACTCCATACATATCATTTCTATAACGATGGATAATCTGTCTTACATTACTATGAGACAGTCCAGTATATTCAGCTATATCCCTAGTCTTATAACCATAGAGAAGAAACATAGACAACACTTGCCTATGTGTATTCTTCTTCATATCCCTAAGAACTACAACTGCTGTGATCTTTTCTCGGCGATACGGAATTAGTTCTGTACCGTCGTCGTCCATCAGTTCCTTCGAGACACCTCTGTCTCGTTCAATCTCTCTTACATCGTTGAGAACGTTACGTAAAATTCCTTCAAACCATTTGTTGAATTCATCTTTCTTCTCATCGAATGTAGCGTAATACTTCAAGGCACGAGTGTAAGCTTCCTGTACACATTCCTCAGCAACAGCCTTGGATTGATTAGGAGCCTTCCATGTCGTCCTCTTTACCAACCTACTATAGTTTTCTACGTAGTGGTGTCCGATGATTTCATTCCTCGACATAGGTTTCACTAGAAATATATTGTTCTTCAAGAACTGCTTCTACCCAGCCATCAAGCCAAGCATTCCATTCTTCGGGTTCTTCATGGTAGTGATATGGGTTTTCATCTTCACCAAATCCTTGCCACCTTGCAGCCTTACCTTCATCAAAAGGGGTCATTACAGCTCCTCAAATTTAGTGTTGTTATGGTTCCAATACAAGCCAAACCTACCTGTCTCACCGAACTCTCGGTCTTCAAGAAGAACCAAGTCTCTCCGGTTCTTAACCGCTTCATCAACTACATCAGGGTCTTTATTCCCTTCAAGTCCAAGCATCATATTACATGAACGCATCATAGCTCGACTACCAGCAAACTGTGCTGAATATACATTACCACCAGACTCATGAGGGCAGTTACCAAGACCGATATACTTGCCGTCATGATAGTATTTCTCACGACGTTCCTTGGCTATGTTACCTTCAGGTGCTTTTAGATGACAAAAGATGAAGATGACGATATTGTAATCCAAGGCCATAGCCGCCAAATCTTGTGCGATTTCTTGGAGTTTAGTATTAGCCTCACCAGAGTCAATGCCATTTGTGAGGTTGGTGATAGGATCAATAAAGACAGCCTTAGCTCCCCAACCGACAGCCGCAATAATATCTGTTTTGAGACTTTCCCACCCAAGATGCTGGTAGAGATTGACCATAGCAAGCTTCCCCTTAAGAGTCTCACCTGCTTTGTCGTATGCATCGTAATCAAACTCCTTATCAGGATCATGGAAATATTTACCAGCAATCTTACCTGCCAGCAGCTTATAGGTTTTCTTGTTTCCTTCTTCTGGCTTGGCCATAAACACTTTGATACCGTGATGTTCAATGAAATGAGCAGCAGTTGCATTAAGCAACTCACTCTTCCCCATCTTCACACCAGCACCGATATAGATTGTTTCTCCGTATCGAATGCCACGGGTTTTAGCGTTCAAATGTTCCCAAGGCCAAGTCAAATCACCGTACTTGGCTACCTCACGAGCTTCCTCGTGGAGAGATTCACCAAAAACAAGACGTGTATTCTTAGGCTTCTCTGCATTAAACATCACAGCGTTGAAGCAAGCCTTAGCAAAGCCATCAATCAACGCCTGATTAGCATCCTTACTAGGAAGCTTAGCAGAGATTGCTTCTGGCAACACCTTCATAACTTCTTCAACTGCTTCTTGACCAGCTTTGTCCTGATCAAACGCTAGAACTATTTCTTTCCATCGTCCTTTGATTTCGTTCTTGAAGCGTGCCAGAAAGCGAGGAGCCCCAGCAGAACCAAAAGGAATAGAGATAATAGCGGGTTTATTATCAACCCACTCAGACTTAGTGAACCTATCAACAATACGAGATAGAGCAATCGCATCATCCTCTCCTTCAGTGATGATTAGTCTCTTGCCCCCTTGTCCTTTGGCTATTTCCCAACCAAATGGATCGCAGTCCTTCATTTCACCGATGGACCACATCTTCTTCTTCTCCCCATTACGGGGGATAAGCTTAGCCTTGTAGGCTACTACCTTACCGGCCTTTGTATATGGATAATAAACTACTTCTGGTGTAACACCATCCGCTTCAGATACAGCAACTCTGACTCCGAAAGTTGCCAGCGCCTCTGCCGAGAGCTTCTTGTGATCAAGGGCAAGGGCCTGATAGCCTCCGATTTCTGCAATCTCAACATCAATCTGTTCCTTAGTTTTAGGTTTTGGTGCTTCAATTGTGTTAGCCATACGAGGCTCCCCGAAGGGGTTGGCTTCATATGTAGCACAAGCAAAGCAATAACCTGAAGTTGTTCCGTCTTCCTCTGCGAAGACCTGCAAGCCATCCCTACTACCACATGAGTGGGGAAGCTTCACGAGACATTGTCCCAATTAAATTCCTTATGTAGAGATACCTAGAAGCTTTTTAGCTTCTGCAATACGCTGGTTCTTATAATAGTTTTCACGCTGTACTCGGACTTGTTCTTCACCATCAGTTTCTAAGCGGAGGAAATAAACTTCCAAATCCACAGATGCAGAGCCGTATTCTTCACGAGCATCCAGATCAATAAGAACTTCTTCAGGATTGGGGGCTGTTGAAGCCACCTCTTGTAGAGTTTTAATGAACGCACTCAATGTTGCAGCGTATTCCATTCCACCTTTGTGGAGGACGTGTCGAACTTTCTGTTTCATACCAAATCTCCTAGGTCTGGAGCCTTGTAATTAGGCCCCTTCAAAACTTTACCATCGTCCCTGTAAATAGGCTTACCGTCGTCACCGAGCTTGCTCATATTACTTTCATGAACGCGCTTAAAAGCTTCGATAAGTTGACTACCAAGCCCAAGGGAGACGAATGTTCCTAGTAGTACATATAGGAGATCGGCTCCCTCTTTCAAGAGGTTGGGAGGGATTTTTCCATTAGCATACCCATTCCACAACTCATCGTACAACTCATCACATTCCTCTTCATGTAGATCACAACGAAGATGAATGAATGAATTCTTATTGATTAGATTAGGTTCATCAACCGGATGACCAAACGCTCGATGGAATTCCTCCATCATTTTCAGTTGTTCATGCATCACAAACCTCCATCTTCATCGAGGATATTACCCCAAGATTTCACCCACTCTTGCCATCGTGCCATTTCAAAATCAACTGAGCCACGATCATCAGCCTCAAGACAATAGGTTAGAGATGCCTTCAACCTTTCTACAAATTCCTCAGCAGAAGGGGCTGGTATATTTTTGTCAGAAATTGTACTCTTCCCGATCATCAATTAACTCCCACCTTCTGTTCATTAACTTGTGGTAGAATGGTTCTGTTTCCCTCCACAGAAAGCCGGGCAATAGTATCAAAAAGCCACTCATAAAACTCACTAGCTTTAATTCTACGTTTTTCCATAGTTACACTCTCATGATTGAAACTTTGTTTCAACATTTAAAGGCTCCTCCGAAACGGGTTGGCACTCGTATCCTTATACATAGTCCAGTCAGTACAAAAAGCAAGAGGCTGGATAAGACGAACACCATCCTTCACCATTTGCTTATAACCGGGCACCATGAACAGGTCTGCATATTCACCAAGAACAGTACGAACGAACTGAGCTTCACCACCCATACTCATGAGCTTAGCTACCTCAGCGGGGTTCTCAAAGTTCTTAGCACTCAATCGTACACGATCGATAATCTTAACCCAAGTGAAGATAGCATTGAGATCAGGCGTACCACGCATGGCCCTGAATTCAATAGAGCCATACTTGAACAGAGAGCACGGATTGAGGGAGCAATAACGAATGTTATCATTCTTCAGATTACCGAATTTGTGAGTACGTGCACTATCTACCAGCTCATCGATGATGAACTCAGCATCCTTAGCACGGAGACAGAAGTGATTACCTTCTCGCTGCTCCCCACAGAACTTGAGAAGGAGTTCTTCGAGAATGAAATACGTCACCATGAAAGTGAACAATTCCTTTGGCGTATAATCCTGCACATTCACATGCACATGGACACCAGAGGTCTGAGTTTCTTCCACTACAGTCTTGAGCTTCTTGTACTGAGCATCAAGATAGTTGAGAGCTATCTTCACCCCTTCGAGGGAGGAGGGCTCATTCATGACGTATTCCTTAGCCTCAAGACCAGCCTGAAGGCTACCATCGTTATGAACTGACCAATAATCATCAAGGTCCATAGGAAGCTTACGCCCCTCTGCCTCAATCTCAACTGCGTATCGTCCTTCCTTCTCTCGAAGGCCGGGGATGATACTAAGAATAACGTTCTTCATTTCAACCTCCACACGTACAGTTATTACCACAATAACAACCGTCCCAAGTCCAACGATTATCTCGTAGCTTTTCAAGTTTTGTCTGCCACTCCAAATAGTATTCCTTAGAACGGTGATGAGTACCAAAACTCAGAATTATCTCGTGGAGAGTTCCTAATTCTTCATCAGTAAAATAAAAATCCTTACCCTTCTTCATTTACAAACTCTCCTCTAGTGCCTCTTTCGTCCACCAATAATCATCAGCGAGCTTATACTCACGACGAACAGGGTCGATCATTCGGCCAATCAAATACTTACCACGATGATAAATATTCCATTCAATATCCATAGCGAAGTGACGACACCACGCCTTACTGAAAATCCTCTCCTTACCATTAGTGAGGGCCTTAACTGTGTCCCCGTAGGTAGGATAGATTCCCTGAATAGTAGCCCCCAACACTTTAGACGGAATCTTTTCACGAACACGAAGATCATCATCCTTTGTGAATTCAATCCAACGAATATTCTTCCATCGTGCTCCCTGCTTCCAATCATTACGCATTGGAGAACGAACAAGATAGGGAGAAGTCCCATTAGTATTGGCATAGCCGAGAGGAACAGGATTGATGTCTAGTTCATCGTAGTTGAAGATGACATCCTTACCAGAGAGGAGTTCCTTAGCCACCACTTGCTTCTGAGCAATTTGTAGCACTTCTACTGCTGTCCCGTCCTTACGACGGACGAACGTACCAACTACACGATTTACTGCATACGCTTCACTGTCGTAGTTACGCATTCTGAGCACCAATTTCAGCAAGGAAGGCTTCAACATCAGCCTCATCTTCTCGAATCTGTCGAGCTATTTCAGCACCCTGTGCACGACGAGGGGCGGCAGGGGGCATTTCTCCAGCGAGATTCCATGGGTTATTAATGAAGCCTAAACCACCAGCACCAATTTCAAAATCAACAAGACCCCTCTTCACACCACGCTTCTGCCTAGCAAGCTCAGCCTTCTCAGGACCAACAGCATGTGTGTGAGCATTATTCACCCAATTGTTGTAGGTCTTCTTGAGGAGATCGGTACGGCCTACAGTATACTGTGCATACTCATAACCATAGCGGACATCGTTCTGATTAATAAGACGTTGAGCTTCACCTTGACCAATAACCTTATTATAATCCATACCACCAATCAACTGGTCATAACTCCACTTGATGTCCTTGAACAACTCCTGACGGATAGCAACAGAATCAAGCCAGAAGTTACTAAGCACACGATACTCAACACCATAGGGCTTAGGACGATAGGCACCGGCCTTACCATACAATTCACGACGACGAGGATCAGGATCGTACACTAGTCCCTTCAGACCAATACCAGCATCAAGCTGGATGGTCATCATCTGACAGGCTTCGATGTGCTCAGGGTTCTTGATGTCCTCATCCTCAGTCCAACCAAGATGGAAGTGACCAGATGCTGTACGGAAGTTCTTAGCAGCATCAGGAGGATTGTTAGCCTCACCAGTATAGGCATTAAAGTCAGGATCACAGCCAAGAGCACGAGCCTCTTCAGGCTGTTGCTTAATATAATTAGGATCAAAATCAGCCACAGGTACGAGCGAAAATTCATATTCCGGACTCACCATTGCACGAAGATGCCGCATAACGCTCTGATAGTTACCTTCAAACTCTTCAAACGTTTCAGCGGGATTGATATTAATCTCCAGAGCCATGCCATCAACCTGCACAGCACCACCCAAAACCTTCTGAGGGCTCTTCTTAGTACCTTCAATCAATCCATAAGCAGAGATAAACTTACCGTCCTTCTTAACAAAGAATTCAGGATCAGCTCCAATGAGCAACTTGTTAGACATATATTTCTCCTTCGATTACTTCTTATTGAGACGCTTAAAAGCATCATCATTACGATGACGATGATCACAGAGCTGACAGATAAACTGCTTAGCTCCAACCCACACCAACTTATCTACTTCACTAGGTGAGGGCTCTTGTCCACATTCAGTACAGCCCGGCTTAATGGCAGCCATATACTGAGAGAATGTTAGGACACGTCCCTGATAACCAGTGTATTCCCTGTTGGTGTCCCACTTATTACCAAAGACAATATCAAGCTCCTCATTCAGAGCCTTCCTAATCTCTTCAGCAGTCTCAACCTTTGACTGCTTAGGGACTAGAGGGACAACGTTTGAATACTTCTTGTTATCAACAACGATTACTTCGTACTTCTTAGGGTTGGTGTTAGCTGCTACAATATCCTCAACAGAGGGAGCATTATCCATACCCTCAGAAATAGTACGCATATCGAGAGTGATGTAACGGTCCCACTTTTCCTTGATCGGGTCCCAATTACAAACAGCACTCTTCACACGACCAAGATAGAACTTCTGGCTCTCAACCCATTCGTCATGACGAGGATTGTGTTCACTGTAGATACGAATTTCATACAGGTTGTTGACACGACCGCTGTCACAAAGGACATGAGCCATACTACCCTTGGGCTTACGTTCACCGAACGTCTGGAAAGGAATTACCTGACCAATCAAAGACTTAGTAGCATTGTCAATGAATTCATTAGCTACACTACCCGTCTTAGTCCCCGTAGACGGCCCCCCAGAAGTCGTAGTAGGCGGGCGTGCCGTACTCTGGGAAGAGAGAAAAGGGGCACTACCTTCCCCTCCTCCGTGCTTGAAGGCGTTGCCACCTTGGGATACGAAAGGGGGCGGCACAAAGCCCTTCACCTCCTCTTCGACAAACATAAGGTTGCCATCAATAGCACCATCGTCCTTGAACTTGATGTAATGATGTTGGTACGGAGTAAACTCTGCAATCTTCTGATACTTAACACCAGCAGAACCAAGAGCTACCTCAAGCATCCATTCTTCACTGGCCCAATAGAAATTCTGCTTATCCTGAGAGAAGCACCAGTGTAGAGGACGTTCGTTGTTACGGATGAAGTTGATACGACCATTGCGCTTATCATGCCACACAAGAGCCCATGCACCCTTAGTCTTAGCAAGAGTTTCCTTCCACCCATTCTTATCGAATGAGTAGATGAGGGCCTCGCTGTCCACTTCAAACTTCTCATGACCGTCAATGTTGCTCAACCAACGCTGATCGAGCGTACCATTATGGGCACCAGTGATATTACCGTGCTGGAATGGATGGGCATTCTCTGGCACCTTCTTACCAACGGTAGCAAAACGATTATGCCCCATTAGAAGCTTATTACCAAACCCCTTCACTGTATCGTCATCATCGAAATCATCACGATATTCGTCATACAGATGCCAAGGACGACCAACAGCTTTGAGAAGCTTCACTTCGTCCTTGTTACTAATGATTGCTACGCCAGTGGAATGAGGACTATTGTAAGCACCTTGTTCAAGGAGATTACGAAATGCCTTCTTCTCACCACCGTAAATCTTACCGGCAACACCTACCAAACGGCACAAATCAATTCTCCTTATTCAAACGGAATGAAATCTTGGACGGGAATTTTCTTGATAATGCCATTAGCAATATCATTACTAACCCTGAACATATCAGCGTTAGTTAGCAGGTAATTGTTAACGAAGAAGAAGAACACATCACGACACTGACCACGACCAGCATCAAACTCAGGATGAGGCTGATAGCACAGGCTATGGGTTTCAGGATAGTAAATGCTCTCTACATCTTCTTCCTTTTGGTATCGCGTAATAATCCCAACTCCCTGACTCCCCATTCGCTCCTTCTGAGTGGAAAGCTTAGCAGTGACGAGAACAATACTCTCTACGTCATCTGGAGCAGGACACATCATCTGATGGTGAGTGCTAGTCACATCAATTTCACCAATGAAACCAGTGACATGAGCTTTATGTGTACCAGAGATGGCATGGTTATTCACATGCTGCCACATACGTCCACCATTCATGACGTTGAGGAACTGACCACCACGACAGATACCAGCCATAGGGATACCAAGCTCAACAGCCTTCTTGAAGATTTCAGCCTCAGCTCTATCACGATTGATATTACTCATAGTCTTGGGATGAGGGCGTTCTCCATAAAGATCAGGAGTTACATCTTCACCACCAGTGAACAGAACCAAGTCACTCTCTTCAATCGTCTTAGCCATGTCCCATTCACGCTCAAGGAACATGTTCACATACTGGTGATTACCAGCAACGATGTATACAGACTTATTAGCCATTAGAATAGCTCCTTATATTTATGTAGATAGGGGAGAACAGCGTCCATAGCTGCCTCCAACTTGGGGAATAGTCCCACTGGCTTAGCTCTAGCCGCACCAAAAGGGTTCTTAGAGGGGGCTGTAGTACCAGATGCTGCTTTTCTCAGAAGATTAGATACCTCAGCAACAGGTGGTACACCTTTCTCATCTTTGTTTGCGTGTGACCACAGTTTGAATGAATTGAGAGCCCCCGTGTGAGATTCTCTATACGGTTTCTCGAGATTATCGTAGTCTCCCCTCAAGAAGTTGAGAAGATATGCTTCAGGTGAAGTGGTGGCTTTGGTATTAGATTTCAAATACCCATTGAAACAACCAGTATGGCTGGGAACACTCTCATTCACATAACCATCTCTGTCTACATACATCTTATGAGCAAACACGAACGCAACACTCGGATGCAAACCACGCTTAACAAATTCCCACCACATACGGAGGGAGTGGGGGTGTTCATTAAAAATACGAGTAGACATGAGAGCAGCAGACATAAGATTAGCTGGCTTCTCAGGATTTCCCATCAGAACACGATGATCAAGGGCACTTGCTGCTTCATCCTTAAGCAACCCATCCTTGAATGGGCTATGGAACAACAACCATTCAGTGAAGGTGCGCTCCATCTCAGGATGATCATCTTTCAATGTAGTCATATTCTTCTGGATACCAGAAAATACAGACAACAATTTCTTACCTTCTGGAACTGCTCCTTCAATGTAGTAGGGAGAGGCTAATGCAGCATGACAGTAACCATTCCAATGATGGCCAGCAATCTCCCCATTAGCATCAATCCATGCCATAGTAGCTACGGCATTGATACGCCTAGGATGTTCCTTCTTCCAAGCTATTCTAGCGGTTTCTAACGCCTTATCCATTCACTCCTCACACGATAGCTGCATCGGAAATAGACGGATGGATGAGGCTCTTCCAAGACTTGTAATCCTTCACAGGAATAGTCTTACGTTTGTCACCATCCATCATATACTTGAAGGCATCAGCAAGACGAGCCCCGTAATACGGCCAAACTTCAGGGGCAGTATTAACCTCAAGGAAATAGGCCTTACCGTCCTTCTCAATCACATCAACAGCTCCGAAATGGAGCTTGCTGAGATTGAATGCCTTGATAGCGTTCTCAACAACATGCAGAGGCCACTGGCTCCAACGATAGAGAACAAGGGAGCCTTCATCAACACAACCCCAAGAGACAGCCTTCTTATCCTTGACAATCTTCTCAAAGACCATCAAGACACGGCCATTTGCAACAAAAACCCGCCATTCCCGATCCTTCTTTACGTACTCACTGATGTAGTAAGGACCATTAATCGCTTTAACAGCCTTATCTGCCTGCTCAGGAGTGGAGCAAAGGAAAATCCCTTCACTACGTTCATGATGTCGAGAACGAATGATAATGTCACCAACTTCTCCCTCGTATTCAGCGAGTTCCTTCATACTACCCCAAGTTTTAGGGGTGAGCCCACTAGCGTGGGCTTTCAGACGGAAGGTGCCCTTGTCACTAGTCTCAGTGATAGCTGAGGCGTGATTAATAACCTTCGTGTCTTTATTCGGAATGGGGCTAGTAGTACCCCAACGAATAGCCCAATTCAGATTCTTAGCGTCCTTAACCTCTACAATAGAAGCCTTAACACCAAGGTCCTTAAGCCCTTCGATAATAAAGCCACAGTTATTACCAAGCTCCTTACGACGAACGATGGCAATACCACCGATAACCACCACACGAGCCTTAGCAGGTGCCCACTTATTCAGCATATCAATTCTCCTTATTCGTTCTGAAGGGTGAGTGGTTCATTGTAATCCTTCACATCAGGATGTGAATACACCTCTCCTATCTTACTAATTCCCGGATCGTGTCCAAGAGCAAGAACGGTGTGTTTGTTAACATCCACACTCAAATAAATATTCCCTGAGATACTACCCTTAGTCAATTTGGGATAGGGCTTTTCTTTCGGCTTAGATACACAACAATCAATCTTCTTAATTCCCATTCTTCAACACTCCTTCTTGCTAGAACTAGCGAGTACGCCAGCATCTGTCCGAATTGCATACATGAATCGTGAGGTAGTGCCCCACACACTTTCACATTTCTCCTTAGTTGAAGAATAGTCAGCACTAATCTCAGGCTTCCCATTCTCCCTATAGAACACAGCCCTCCATTCTTCAGGCGGAGGGGGAATGTATTCCTTATACACACTCCAATCACCATCTTTGAGAAAGCCGGGAGTTCCTTTGTTGTTCACATAAGCCCATCGGCCATTACTCATACGATGTTCAACCGTATAAATTGTTTCGGGATACGCCTTATAATTCTTCTCCCCACAGAAAACATATTGTTTTCCAATTTCAAATCCAGACGGAAGGATTAGTTCAACGCATCGAGGATTATGGGCAATAGATGATTGTCTATATTCAGTGTAGGGCCACCCATCATACGGAGCCGTACCTACTTGTACAACAATAGCCTCATCACCAATCTGCATACCAGCATTTCCGGGAGACGAGATACGTCTAATCCTGTCACCAATTTTGTATTTGGTAGTCATAACCTATCCTTCCATGTTAAACATAGCGTACAATCGATTTAGAGCCTCACTGACGGCTGTTTAGCTGTTGTCTGGTGTCACCCTAGCCTGAAACCTAAACGCCTGTCCTAGAGGCCCTATTCAGCCTTGTTCAATTCATTCTCCATTTGAATTTGTAAGGGAAATTGCAGGGACTAGACTCTTTAATCCCCATCTTCCTTCCAAGGAGTGTATTGATTAATATTCAAATAGTTGGCCATCCCTGAAGTATTATACCATTCAGTAGACACAAAACCCTCATAATTGACCAAACTATATACAATACCTCTACCATCCATCAAATTTGTTTTGATGAATATATATTTTCTACTCATAACCCCCATTACAGGACGCATTTTCTCTACATCTTTTTGTTCCCATTCATAACGTATCTTCATAGTCCAATCTCCTCATCACCGTATTCGTTTGAATAGGCATACGTTACAGGGATGGCTTCCAATTCACCAAGCATATCCATCCCCTCATTCCATCCCCATTCCCATTGCTTATGATCAATAGAGCCGGGAGGGTAGGGATTGTGTTTATCCAAGCCAAGATAGGCACAATCGAAGCCATGATCATTAGCGCTGTTATGCTTGAGACGTAGGAAGTTACTTGCTCCAAACATTTCAGTCTCCTTCATTGACACATAGACAGACGCCAATAGGAGCGTCTGCTTAATATCAATCTCTTTCACTACGAAAGTATTTCCTATCTTCAGGATCAAGAATATTCACCTCTTGCCATCCAATACGTACCATTTCATCCCATGTTACAGGTTTATTTACTATTCTCGCTATTAGAGAGAACTCGTTTCTCTCTAATGCCCACATACCTCCCCATCTATTATGAATGTAATATTCGGGTCTATCATGCAATCCCATCAAAATCACTCCAATCTAGCCATACGCCTCTCTGCCTAAGCAGATGAACAGAATAAGCTCTCACGTGCCAATCATATGCAGGGGGCAGCTCTATGTAATACTTTGGCATTGCACTTGTCCTTTGTGCTCTACTGAGATTGATTAGTTCAGTCTCTCTCATTTCATCGTATGTCATTTCCTCAGCCATGCACCTGAATAAACATGGTTAGAAATACCACACCCATCGTTATCATCGAAATACAAAGTCACATGTTGATGATGTCCGACGGCATCTCTAGGCCACATCTGTTCTGGATCGAACTCATCCGGCCCATCGGGGATGAGCCTAGTTTCTATCACAACAAATGGCCCTTCATCGCTCCCACGAAAGAACACTTCATCACCTTTGATGAAGATTTGATTATGTTTAGCGGTTATCCTATGCATAGCCATTTCTCCTATGGCGTTATCAGTCTCAATTCTTACAGGAAAACACGTGTGGCCCGATCTCACATTGCCGGGGGAGGACAATGGAAATCGGGCTATAAGCTGACAACGGTAGCTCACACGGTCTAAATGACAGCTATCCATATAAGCATGGTCGCCATTGATAGGCCCTTCACTATCATCTAGCAAAGGCAGGCACACAGTTGCCCATGTGCCTGCTAATGTCAGATGACAATCTGATCATGATCGATGCATTAGCATCGACATGTTAGACGACTAGCCCCTAAGATTGACATGGCCATGATAAGCATAGCCCGGTGCCTTCACTACCTTACGATGAATAGAATACTGGGGTACGCCACCCTTACACATAGCCTTGTAGTTAGCTTTATTGTTGAGGCGAGTGTTGATTGCGAACAGAACAGCCTTATCCATTTCTAATCTCCGATATTTCTAAGCACCATTGCCTAGCAAAGAGGCAGAGACATTAAGCCTCTGCCCTAATGTTAGACGACGATTAGGCGGCCTTAACTTCCTGCGCTTCCGGCTCATCAGTAACCGGGGGTGCAATTGCAATGACGGGGGTTTCAACCGTAGCATTCTCATTCGCTACAGTTTCAGCCGCTTCGTCGATGTGATGCAGCACAGCCTGCTTAACCGCATCTTCCAAGGAAGAGGCGACGGCGGCAGGCAGCTTAATGTTATTCTTTTCAGACTTCGCCTTAATCTGTGTCCCTGCCTTGATGACGATATCAAGCAAGGCGTTAAGGTCGTAAACCTTGGGCTGCGACAAGTCGATTGTGTAGAAGGGTTCAAGAGACATGAGCGTATCGAAGTCATACACGCCCTTGCGCTTATCTTCACGGCCCTTGATGACATGAAAGCCGATGACTTCACCATTACCATTTTTCTTGGTAGTGAAGTTGATCCAGTGGGCAGTGTCGCCTTCGGCTCCCTCTGCATAACCAAAGTGCTTCACAATCCAGCCCTTCAAGGCAGTCTGATCATTCACCTTTAGCGCTGCGAAGAATGTGTTGAGCGAAGAACATTCGCCATACTCTGCCGCATGAAACACGGACATAACCGCATTCTGATGCTTGCGGACATCCATCTTCGTCAGGGCGGCAACTGTAGCAGCGGTAAAGCGCTTCAGAAGCTTACCATTACGAGCGGTATCGATAAGGGTAGCAGTCATAACAAAACCTCATGTTTGATTGTGGAGCTAAATGGGCAGCTTCCGGACCCCATAACGCTTTAGCGCCATGTGCCAATAGACCGACATGCCTACTAGTGTCTGTCAAACACAATGCACCCCATACGAACCGGACCGTTAAGCCGTCGTCGCATAGAGCGCACAAGTCTAAGCATGTCTTAATTTCAGAAGAGCGCTTGCACGCTGGAAGGTCCGTATTAGTTGCGCTTCCAGCAACCCTAGACCTAGCCCTCTGTTTCTCACGTGTGCCGTTTCGCAACCGTTCAAAGTTGCTACCCGCTTTAAGGACCATAAGTCCGCACGCTACCTCACGTCTTAGGTGAGAGCCAAGCAACCGCCCCTTTGTGTGCGAATGAGATAGGGAATTGTCCACAAGTCTGACCGTTCGCCCTATCCATCCGTTGCCCACACTCATATGCGGCTCCGGCCTAATCTATTGGCAGATGACGCCAATATGCCCAAGCGCTACTTGGGCCTTGCCATCGCTGGCGCCCGTCCCGGCTAAACCGGGCTAGAGCAACCTCCCCATTAAAGAGGTTCGCACCCATTGTAAACAACCGAATGGTTAAATGGCTCAACTATTTTTGGGGGCTGTCTGGCTTGGCTGGATCACACAATCGGCGGGTTGTCCCAAGCCGCACTCGCACATTGCTCATGCACCCATGCCGCTCACATCGAACAAGCGGGAGAGAACACACACATGCGCGTGTTCTTCTTACATAGGCCCTGACACAGCATTGATTGGTGCTCATTGGCTCAATGAGAGCGAAGCGAACAACCCCCTCAAATTTGACCGCTGACGGGCGTTTGGTTTCTAGGGTGCAATGTACGACACAGCCCGACACAGCACTCACGCCTCAAATACGAGGAAAGTGGAAGGCATGTACGAAGCATGAACAAGTCGAGAACATACCAGAACGATGGGGGTGTAGTAGAACGGATTATCAGCGTGTTAGAACAATAGTGCCGAAGGCGTAGACCAAGTGTAACAATATCAATGGGTTAGATATATAAGCCAAGGCTTAAGTTATTGATATCATTACATTCTAGTGAGGTGGAGAGGTGGAGAGTATGGTGTGGTGACATTATACCACATCACATGCCCAATAGTCTACTGAATTGATAGAATAGCTGCTAGGGGTACCCCGGGGGGTTGGGGGGTTGGGTTTATGTGCATTGCAGTCATTAAATGTCTCGACAAAATTACCGATGTCCAAAAATATTTTTACAAAAAATTGTAACACAACGCACTTTTCAGCAGTATTATATATTTTAAGTTGTTTTTGATTTGTTTTTCTCTTTCATATATATATGAGAGAATATAATATAAGGATATATATGTAAGTGAAATATAAAGGTAGAGAGAAGAGTAAGAATATAATTGATAAACGTACTCCTAGGAAGATTAGGAATAATAATGATACTGTAGCTGTTCCTTATAATGATGGAACATTTGGTGGTAAGACTGAAAAGGGTATGTTTAAAGATAGAGAATACTCTAAAGATAGAATTAAACCTAAGGCTGGTAAGAAAGCTAAGCCTAAGAACATAAACGCTAAGAAGAATAAGAAGAAGCTTAGCACGAAGAAGTTCACGAAGATGGATAAGTAAATGGCGATTGATGTAAGCATCACTTCTATCGGTAGCGGATTCAATCGTTCTGTTATTGATACTAACTTCACTAATATTCAAGCGGCTCTAGAGAATGCTCTCAGTCGTGATGGTACGCTTCCTAATTCTATGGAGGCGGATATCGACATGGACAGTAATGATATTCTCAACGTAGGGGATATCAACACTACTCGTCTCTTTGTCGATGGTGAAGAGTTTGTAGCGGGAGATGTTAGTGCTGTAGGTGATAGGGGTTGGTCCCCTTCCTTCGCCATCGTCTCTGATAGTGATAGGCGTGTGCTACAGCTCACTGGATATGTTGGAGGTGAGGGCACTGAGCCTACGGATAACGTAGGGAAGTATGTTGGTTCTACGCAGATGGAGACGCTCATTGCTAATGGCGTTGATATCAGAGGGGCACAGGGAGCTTCTGGTCCCGGTACTGGTGATATGTTGGCGGCACAGAATCTTTCTGACGTGGCTGACATTCCTACAGCGTTCGCCAATATTAAGCAAGCTGCTACCACCACTGCTACTGGCGTAGTAGAGCTTGCTACAGAGGCAGAGGTTGTTACTGGCACAGACACTACCAGAGCTACTACAGCGGCTGGTGTAGCGGCTGCTATTGCTGCTCAGCCTGTCCCTGCTATGGTCGTACTAGATGAAGGTACTATCTCCACAGCAGCAACATTTGATGTAGTGTTTACTGGCTACGAAGACTACAGGCACATTCGCATCGTACTCTCTCAGCTCCGTCCAGTCACAAATAGTACAGAACTCCGTTTGCGTTTCAGCAGCGACGGGGGCTCCTCTTTCGTCAGCTCCTCTTTCGCTTACACTATTTTTAGAGAAGGTGTTTTCAGTAACGATACTAACTTCTCAACAACTGACGCAGATAGTTCAATTGCATTGGAGACTGCGCTACCAAATACCTCCACCGCGTTTTATACGGGTGATTTAACAATTTATGATTGGCAAGATAGTTATAGTACCTTAGCTTTGGGGCAATTTGTTAAGTCGAACGGCTTTACTGTTAGTATGGGTTCCAATGGTGGGTATATTATCACTCCACAAATTACAAATGCAATCAGATTTTATATGAGCAGTGGTAATATTTCCACTGCCAAATACACAATATACGGGATTAGGTAAGGAAACAATATGGCCGTTGATGTCGAATTAGAAACTATTAGCTCCGGCTATAATACTTCCAACGTCAATACTAACTTTCAGCGCATTGAATCAGCTCTCGAAGATGCTCTTTCTCGTAGTGGTGATACGCCGAATACGATGGGGGCTGATCTGGACATGAATGGTAATGACATTCTCAATGTTGATAATATTGATGTAAATGTTCTTACTATCGATGGCATCCCTGTAACTGTTGGTAATGTTGATCTAAACCCAGATTCACTAGTTCCCACTGGTGGTACAGATGGACAAGTACTGACTAAGACTTCTGCTGTAGATTATGAAACCGCGTGGGAAGACCCTACCGGTGGTGGAGGTGTAGTTCAGTCTATTGTAGCTGGTACTAACATCACAGTAGATGCTACTGATCCTGCTAATCCCATCGTGAGTTCAAGTGCTGCTGGTGTAACTGATGGTGATAAAGGGGATATTGTTGTCTCTTCCAGCGGTGCGGTTTGGTCTATTGATGCAGGGGTAATTGTTAATGCGGACATTAATGCTGCTGCTGGTATTGATGCCACTAAGTTGGCAGATGGTACTGTAACAAATACTGAACTGCAATATATTAATACACTATCATCCAATGCACAAACTCAACTTGATGGTAAGCAGCCACTTGATAGTGATCTAACCGCTATTGCGGCACTCTCCACTCAGACTTTTGGTCGTGCTCGTTTGACTGATGTTGCTGATAACGATGCTCGTCTTGCCTTGTTCACTACTGTTAGGGTTGGTAGTCGAACAGCCTTGAAGGCGTTGGATACGACAAAAGACCTAGTTGCGGTTTTGAGAGAAAGTGGACGTGAGGGCACTTTCCTGTGGATGACAGGAGACTACTCAGCTCAGATCGCAGCCGATACTCAGGAGGGTATCTACGTCAAGGCTAATGCCATCGCTTCCTCAGCGGGGGCATGGGTCCGTCTATATGTCGTCGAAATGAAAGCCGAATGGTTCGGTGCTGTAGGTGATGGCACGACGGACAGTACGATTGCTCTTAACGCAGCAGCTATCATATCTGAGGGTGCTGTATTAGCTCTTGGGCCCGGTACGTTCCTCACTGACGCTATGGTGTACGCCCCCGGTGTGGCCACGCCTTGGAAGCTGAGAGGCGCTGGGCAGAACGCAACCTCGATCCGCAAGCGCACAGCGACGGCGTCCGCCACCTTGACTATCGGGCAGAGCACGTCGCCTGCTTATCTTCCCGATATCAGCATCGAAGACATCACGATCGACGGCTTCAACGGGACCGCCGACGCCGCACTTCGGCTCTATGATGTCTGGAAATCCAGCCTCAAGAACGTGCGTTGCGATAACGCGATCATCGGGCTCGACGCGCTAACGACCATCTTCCTGTCGGGTGACCACGTGGTCTGCGACTTCAATGAGATTGGTTTGAATGTCAATGATTTCGCTGGGTCATCGTTTGTTGGGGGAAGGCCAGCAGTCATTGGATTTAGTAATAGCCAGTTCCAGAATAATTCACAGAGAGGTATACAAGCTGATAATGTTGATCAACTAGTACTCAATGCTTGTGCTATTGAATTTAATGGTACTACGATTGCGACAGCGGACGAGGGCGGCATCTGGATGGGACCAGACACAGGTGAGACGCTTAGTTCGTTCGCCACTGGGCTCACTGCTGTCGGTTGTTGGTTCGAGAGCAATAAGGGCATCGCAGACGCTCAGTTTGAGGCCGGGCAGAACACTCTTCTGAATTGTGAGTTTGTCAACCCGCTCACTACCTACACCACCCACGACGTACGCATTGTCGGGGGGCGCTATCAGCTTCAGGGCTGTACGTCGGTCAACTCGAAAGCCGCAAACGTTATGGAGGAGAGCGGTGCTCTCTCGGGCAACCTGATCATCGGTTGTCAGATGGGCGTGCTATCGGTCGATGCCACGAAGACCGGCATCAACACGGGCGCTGCGTTGACGATTGCCACGATCAACGTGGGTACGGCGTTGCTGCCGTCAACTAGCGACGGCGCGGCGCTCGGGTCGACGAGCAAGATGTGGTCGGACCTGTTCCTCGCCTCTGGTGGTGTGATAAATTGGAACAACGGCGATGTGTTGGCGACGCACTCTGCCAATACCCTCTCGTGGAGTGGGGCGTCATCTGGATACCATTACGACGCCGAGGTTGACGTTAACATCTCAACAGCGAATACATTTTCGTCTGGTGTAAATGTTCGTAAACGCGGAACGACCGGTGATGCGACAGCAGCAATTGTCAATGGCACCGAAATCGGGTTCCACTCGTTTTATGGTTGGGATGGTGCTGGCTACGGTCGCGGTGCCTACGCCTTGGCAAACGCCACGCAAAATTGGGCGGCCAGCACTCACGGCGCATCCTACTCCATCGCCGTCACCGCCAACGGCTCGAATGATGCCAGCCGGTCGATGCTCATCGATCAGGACGGCAGCGTCCTATTTGAACGCAGCACTGTTAAGCTATCTTCACCGACGGGTGGTCTTGGGTATGGCACCGGTGCCGGTGGCACTGTTACACAGATAACTAGTAAGTCAACAGGTGTTACGCTCAGTAAAGTCAGTGGCCAAATCACTACACACAACGCTGCCCTTGCAGCGGCTACAATCGTCAGTTTCACTCTCACGAATACTGTTATTGCTGCTGGTGATGTGCTTGTCCTCAATCATGTTTCCGGTGGAACATTAGGTGCTTACACTCTTAACGCAGCTTGTGGAGCTGGCACAGCTACAATTACTATTCGTAATAATACCGCTGGTTCATTATCCGATGCGATGGTAATTGGATTTGCACTGATTAAGGGTGTAACATCATGAAGACTACATGGACTAAAGAAAATATGCGAGATAGTCGTGGTTATCCAATGACTCAAGCCCTATTCCTTGAGACAGTATATAGCCCCTACGCTATCTGGACATTCGATGATGAAGATAAGGAATTCACTTATCAAGATGGGGAGAAGAGGCTCTTGAAGTCTCTTCGCTCCTACTACCTCGATATTGCCGACCCGACTGAATATCAGTTCGCTAAGCAATGTACCCTTGGTTGGGATCATTGGAAACGTCTAACTGAGAATAAAATGATTAGAAGTGAGGTGGATAAATGGCGTGAAGAGCTTGAAGTTATGCTCCGTTCTGAAGGCATCCTATCCATCGTCACTGCAAGTGAAGAGAACTTCCAAGCGGCCAAGTGGCTTGCTGATAAGGGCTGGAGTAAGAGCGGTCCCGGCCGCCCTTCCAAGTCTGATGTTGAACGAGAGAAGCGTGTTGCTGATCGAGTTAATCAGGGCTTCGGTGCTGACATCCTACGTATGAAAGAATTCCAGAAAAATGGCTGAAGAACAGTGGCTTGAGGAAGCTCTCACTATCGTAAAGAAAATGCCCAAAGAGGCTAAAGAGATTCGTGAGCGTGCCCTCGAAGACCTCGTGTTCTTTGCTACGCTAGTTAATCCCGGCTACATGTACGGGGAAATTCATCGTAAAATCTTTCGATGGATGCAGGAGTATTCGCTGTTTGGTGGAGATCAACTCTCAAGTAATAAACTAACCATGCTCCCTCGGGCTCATCTGAAAAGCCATATGGTGGCGACATGGTGTGCGTGGATTATCTTGAGACACCCCGAAGTTACAATTCTCTACCTATCAGCAACGGCAGAGCTGGCTCAAACCCAGCTCCTTGCCATCCAACAGATTCTAGCTGGCAACGTTTGTATGAAGTTCTTCCCGGAATATATCCATCCGCAGGAAGGGCTTCGTAAGCGTTGGAGTCAAAGTAAGATTACGATTGACCACCCCGCACGTGGGCAGGTACGTGACCCTACGGTTACTACTGCTGGTCTTACTACCAACACTACCGGTTGGCACGCCGACATCATTGTTGCAGACGATATCGTTGTTCCTGAGAATGCGTACACTGAGGAGGGACGCGAAAGCGTCAGTAAGAAAAGTAGTCAGTTCACTTCTATCCGTAACCCGGGTGGATTCACTATGGCTTGTGGTACGAGATATTTCCCTACCGACATCTACTACACTTGGATGGAACAATACTATCCGGTATACGATGCGGATGGGACACAGATCGATACCAAAGCTGTTTGGGAAGTAGAAGAACATAAGGTTGAAGAACACGGTGTGTTCCTCTGGCCTCGTACTGTCCGCAAGGATGGTAAGGCGTTTGGTTTCAACAAGCAGGTGCTGGCTCGTATCGAAGCGGAATATAACGACCGTACACAGTTCTTTGCTCAGTACTACAATGATCCTAATGACCCTCAGTCTAATCGTATCTCTAGGAACAAGTTCCAGTATTACGATGTAAGGCGACTGAAGAAGGAGGGATCAAATTGGTTCTTCAGAGACAAGAGGTTGAACATCTATGCCGCAATCGATTTTGCTTTCTCTCTCAACAAAGCTGCTGACTATACAGCTATTGTTGTGGTTGGCGTTGATAGCGACGGCCAGTATTATGTTCTAGACATTGACAGATTTAAGAGCAACAAGACTATCGATTACTTCCAGCATATCACCTCCCTCCACTCTAAGTGGAAGTTCAAGAAGATACGAGCTGAAGTGACTGTTGCTCAGGAAGTCATTGTCCAGAGTATTAAAGATTTCATGAAACAATATGGGTTGACAATTGCCGTAGATGAACATCGTCCTAGTAGGGCGGAAGGTAGCAAAGAAGAACGCATTGCTGCTGCCCTTGAACATCTGTACGACGATATGCGTGTGTGGCATTTTGAAGGAGGGCTCACGCCCGTTCTTGAGGATGAACTCATTCAGGCTCGTCCATCCCATGATGACTGTAAGGATGCTATGGCTAATGCCGTGAGTATCTCTATTAAGCCTATCGGTTCTCGGAGTAACGCTCAGGAGCTTATGGCATTGCACGCCCCTCGTGGGCGATTCGGTGGAGTTGCATATAGATGAGCGACAAAGTACTTGAGATTGCCGCATTCACAGGCAGGGATGAACCCGCTGCGTTTGTTAGTAATCTGTGGGATACGTATAATAACCAGAGGGCCTCTTGGCTCCAAGAGCAGGTAGAGCTTCAGCAGTATATTTTTGCTACTGATACTACCACTACGACCAATCAGAACCTCCCGTGGAAGAACTCCACTACGCTCCCGAAGCTTGCTCAGCTCCGAGATAACCTTCATTCCAATTACCTCTCCGCTCTGTTCCCCAACGATCGTTGGCTACAGTGGAAGGGCTATACAAAGAAAGATAGTTCTCGCCGTAAAGCTAAGGTGATCACGGCGTACATGGAGAACAAAACCCGTGAAAGCAGGTTCAGGCAGGAAGTTTCTCGTCTACTCTATGACTATATCGATTTTGGGAACGCTTTTGTCATCCCTTCTTACGAACGAAGGTACAAGAAAGATCGGAACGGAACACTCTCCCCCGGATTTACTGGTCCCCGTGGTCATCGCATTAGTCCTCATGACATTATCTTCAACCCGCTAGCTTCTACGTTTGAAGATACGTTCAAGGTAATTAGGAGTCTTAAGACTCTTGGTGAGCTTAAGAAGGCTTCCATTGATGCACCAGAACAGAAGTTTTGGGAGAAGGCCCTAGAGCGTCGTAAGATGATTCGTAACAGTATGTCAGGCTATACTAAGGAAGACTTCGATAAGTCTATTGGGTATAGCGTTGATGGCTTCGGTAGTATGTACGAATACTTGAAGTCCGACTACATGGAAATTCTCGAGTTCTACGGGGATTACCATGATGCCAATACTGGTGAGCTTAAGCTTAATCGCATGATCACCATTGTTGATCGTGCCTTCACTGCTCGTGATGAGGAAATCCCCACCTATGATGGCAGGGCTCCTATTCGTCACGTAGGCTGGCGTACTCGCCCTGATAACCTTTGGGCTATGGGTCCGCTGAATAACCTTGTTGGTATGCAGTATCGTATCGACCACCTCGAAAACCTCGTAGCTGACGCTATGGACCTTGTGGTTCATCCCCCTCTGATGATTATCGGTGAAGTGGAAGAATTCATTTGGGGTCCGGGTGTTGAAATCCACCTTGATGAGAATGGCAAGGTTGAGGAAATCTCCAAGAACATGAGCGCCATCATCGCCGCTAAGTCCACTGTTTCGGATTTGATGGATCAGATGGAACTCTTTGCTGGTGCTCCTCGTGAAGCTATGGGTGTACGTTCTCCCGGTGAGAAGACTGCTCTGGAAGTTGATAGGCTCTTTACTGCTGCCTCTCGTATCTTCCAAGAAAAGATCACATCGTTTGAAGTTAACCTTTTGGAGCCGCATCTAAATGATCAATTGGAAATCAGTGTTCGGAATTTTGACGGAGCTGATATTGTCCGCACTATGGATAACGACTTGGGCATTACTGAATTTGCTACGATTACTCGTGATGACCTTAGCTCTAGTGGGGTCATACGCCCTGTCGGGGCTCGACATTTCGCAGAGTCTGCTCAGTCGCTACAGAACCTCGTGGGTATCGCGTCTACCCCTCTTTGGGAGATGATTCGTCCACATACCTCTGGTATTAATATGACCAAGTATGTTGATGATGTTCTCTCCATCACTGGATATGAGTTGTTCCGACCGAACGTTGCTGTTGAAGAACAGAAGCAAACTCAGTCCCTGATGAACCAAGTTAGTGAAGATATGGAAATGGAAGCATTGATGCCTTCTAATCCCGGTATCATCCCAGCAGCTCCTGCCGCCGCATGAAGAAGTCATGGACGCAGGGGTTAGATGAAACCCGAACTAAAGATGTGAGGGGGGATTATCTCTCCTCACTCATCCTACGTAAACGTTTAGTTGAACTCCTCGAAGAGAAGATTACCATAGCAGAAACTACTTCCCTCAACAAAGAGGGATATGATGTGGCTAATTGGGCTTATAAACAGGCTGACCTAATCGGTTTTAAGCGTGCTCTTAGAGATGTAATTAATTTAGTTACAGATTGATTTGTAACAAATTATAATATTTGAGAGTATATAGTAATACTACTACATTCTCAATATTGCAATATAGGAATATATAATATAATATGACTGATCTATTTGACCAGAATAATCAGGAACAGAATAATAACGTTGCACTTGATAATAACAACCCTTTTGAAGACAAGCTTAAGGTTATTGTAAACGATCAAGGACAGCCGAAGTACAAAGATGTCAATGCCGCTCTCGATGCTCTTAATGCGTCACAGGCACACATCAAGCGCCTAGAGGACGAAGCGAAAGCTGCTCAGGCCCTGACTGCTGATGCCGTGGCTAATAAGGCACGTGCTGATGCATTGGAAGAAATTGTAAATCGTCTGTCAAACAACTCTGGTAATAAGCCAACTGAACCGGCGACCCCCGTGAAAGAGGCTCCTACTGAGGAAGCAATCGTTAAGCAGCTAGAAAGTATCATCGCTCGTAAAGAAGCGCAGAGCACTGCTCAGAAGAATATTCAGGCTGTTCAAACTTCTCTTATTGCCAAGTTTGGTGATGAGACTAAGACTAAGGAAGCCGTAGCCGCAAAGGCTAAGGAACTCGGTCTTACTCCTCAGAAGCTTGGTGCCCTCTCTAGTGAAACCCCTCTGGCTGTACTGGCTCTCTTTGGAATCACTTCCAATGCTGGTGCATCCCCAACTACTCCTTCCTCTACACCCCTCGTCCCTAATGACAATAACAAAGCCCTTGAGAGGCCCGTCCAGAGCTTGATCTCTGGCCCCGGTGCCACTGATGCAAATCGTAAGGCTTTCATGCAAAAGGTTAAAGAGGACGTGTATAAGAAGTTCCAAGTAGAACAGATTTAAGGAAACATAAATGCAGCTTACTACGAATACCCGCGCCTTTATTGAGGCCGAACAGTATTCCAGCTTCATCCTCCTGAACCTGCATGACGGCCTCCTCCCCGGTTCTTTCTATCGTAATGTCTCCGACTTCGGTAATGGCACTACGCTCCATATTAAGACCATTGGTACTGTCACGCTTCAGGAAGCGGCTGAGGATACTCCTCTTGTCTACAATCCGATTGAAACTGGTGAGATCACTTTCACCATTACTGAATATAAGGGTGACGCTTGGTACGTGACCGATGACCTCCGTGAAGACGGTACGGACATTGATCGTCTGCTTTCCGAACGTGCTTCGGAGTCTACCCGTGCTATTCAGGAAGTGTTTGAGTCGGACTTCCTGTCTGTTGGTGCTCGCATCTATGCGGCTACCAATGGTCCCTTTAATATTAATGGCTTTGCTCACAAGATTAACTCTGCCGAGACGAACAACATTTTTGCTCTCTCGCATCTGATCCGAATGCGCCTTGCCTTCGATAAGGCTAACGTTCCTGCTGAGGGCCGTATCTTTATCTGTGACCCGGTTGTTGAAGCCACGCTGAATGGCCTCGTAACCATCACCCACGATGTCACCCCCTTTGGTGCTGAAATCCTTAAGGGCGGTATGGCTCGTGGCCAGCGTATGATCATGAACCTGTATGGTTGGGATATTATCCTGTCCAACCGGCTCTATGTTCACGCCGCTGCTCAGACTGACGGCACGACCTCCATTACTGGTGGCGTGATGAATATGTTCATGTGTATCGCTGATGATCAGACTAAGCCGATCATGGGTGCATGGCGTCGTCAGCCGAAGGCCGAAGGTGAGCGTAACAAGGATCGTGCTCGTGATGAGCATGTGGTCCGTTGCCGCTATGGCTTCGGTGTGCAGCGTATGGATACGATGGGTACTCTCGTCACTTCCGCAACTGCGATTGAATAAGGAGAACCTGGATGACTAAATATGTAGCTTCCCCGTTCGGTAATGGCATTTCTACGCTCTCTGACGGCGGTAACGTCGTTGTGGCGAGTGGTGTCCCCCATAATACCTTCGGTCCTCGAGACAGCGGTGGTTCCACTGGTGTCCTCAAGGTAGAGGGTGCGATTGAACAGCTCCGTGTCGAGTTTACTGGTGACGATCTGAATGATCTTCTGGAGCCTCTGGTTCCCACGTATCTCCCGGCTGGTGCTCTCATTCGAGATGCTTACTGGAATACGAATGTCGTGTTCGTAGCTACTGGTACTAGCCCCACCCTTCTGGTGGGTACTGATACCAGCGAAGTTACCAACGGTCTGGTGGTCAATGAGACGGCTCTTGAAACTCTCGGTACTACGCGTGTCACCGGCACGCTCACCGGTACTTGGGCTGTCAATACTCCGCTCGCTGCTCGAACTAAGATTGGCTTTGCCATCGGTGGTACTGGTAGCCCGGCTATTGCCCGCTCGGGTCGTGGTTATCTCACCATCGAGTATGTCCGTCCGGCACTCGGCGTCTAATGTCAAGGGCCACAATCCTTGGGAGCCGAATGGAAATTTAGAAAGCCAGAACCACAACATATGCAAGGAGTTTGTGTAAGTTGTGGTTTAAGGCCGCAGAGAAAGAGGGGGAAGCAAGGCTACGCCTCTATCTGCAATCGCTGTCATGCTACGAACTACCGAGAGAAGAAATATCTCCAATATAAGAAAGATGTCTGTGAGGATTGTGGTTTTGTACCCGTCCATCCATGTCAGTTGGACGTAGATCATATCGACGGTAATCATAAGAATGACAATCCATTAAATCTTAAGACATTGTGTGCCAATTGTCATAGACTTAAAACTATGCTTAATAGTGATTGGCGGGTAGGGTAACACCTACTCGCCTTTTCTTTTATGGAGAAATGAAACATGGCGATCGAGCATGTGTCTATCCCTGATGGGGAACGACACGAACCTAAAGGTGCCTCCACTGCTACTATCGATCAGGTGTATGTCTCTGACGGTGCAGCTAGTGGTGCATGGCGAACTATCCCCTTCCAAGATACAGTAGTGATGGATGATGTCTCAGCAGTTGGATTTGAGATTATTTCTATTCCTCAGAACTGTATCATCGACAGTATCACTTATGTCCTACATGCTGCTATCACTGTTGCTAACAGCACTATGACTGTCACTCGTGGTGGTGATGCTGCTTCGCTTGGTACTCAGGTGATTGCGTTTACTGGCTCTGCTGAAGGTACTACTTTCACTCAGACCCCCTCTGGTAATAACACTCTCACTGCTGCAACACATAAGTATTTGAAGATTGCATCTGATGGTGGTTCTACTACCACTGCTAAGATGTCCATCACGATCAAAGGAAGGATGCGTGCGTAATGCCAAAGGTGTATAACGCAGATACGAATGAATGGGAGGAGCCGAAAGGCAAGGGCTCTACTCCCGCTTCTAATACCCGCAAGAAAATGAAGGCAGCTAAGGCTGCTAAGCCTAAGTCTAAGAAGAAGGCCAAGGCTGCTAAAGCCCCTGTGCCTAAGGATAAGCCCAAGAAGGCCCCTGTTCCTGTTAAGCGTTCGGTTAAGGATAAGGTACGTGTACCTAGTCAGGCTGTTGCTGATCAGGCTGCTAAGGGCAAGAAGCTTAAGGGTAAGACTGCTGATCTGCCGTCTAAGAATAAGAAGAAGGGTCACGGTATCGCTATGGGAAAGTATAAGTTGAAGTAATGGCAAAAACAAATCTGTTGGGAATCGTTCAGACTATTCTGTCTGATATGGATAGTGATATTGTCAACTCGATTGACGATACCGATGAAGCCACTCAAGTTGCTCAAATTGTAAAGAGCACATTTGATGCTATGATTGCCAATAGGAATTGGCCACATACTCTTCGTATGATTAATCTCACGGCATCAACTGATAACGATTTCCCTGTCTACATGACTATCGAAGACGATGTGAAAGAAATGGTTTCCATCTTCTACGAGAAGCATAGAGACGGGGATACTCGTCTGAGGTATGAGGACGTTAAATACAAAGACCCTGATGACTTCCTCCGTCTGACTAATGCGAGAGATAGTACGTCTGCTGATACACAGATCGTCCTCGATCCTAGTGGTGTAACTCTCCTAATTACGAATAACAAAGCTCCGGCTTACTACACTTCGTTTGATGACAACACGCTTGTCTTTGATAGTTTTGATAGTGCCGTGGATAGTACGCTTCAAGCTAGTAAGACACAGGCACGTGCATACGTCATTCCTGAATTTGAAATGACTAACACGTACATTCCTGATCTTCCCCTTGAAGGTTTCCCTGCCCTGATTGAAGAGGCCACTAGTAAGGCTCAATTCAAGCTCAGGCAGTTCAGTGACAGTAAGAGCGAACAGGAGGCAGGACGTCAACAGGCGTGGCTTTCCCGTAAGGCTTGGCGTGTCAAGGGCGGTATTAAGTATCCTGACTACGGTCGTAAGAACCGTAAGTGGTATCGTGATCCGACATTTAAACAAGGTGATTATTAATGATGGAATATGCTGGCTACAATATTGATGGTGATGGTGCCTTCGGTATGAAAATTATCAAGACCATTGGTCGTGGTAGCCTCCCCTCAGAACTCCGCGGTTCTTTCAGCAATGAGCGTGAAGCTCGTAAGGCTATTGATCTTTCCCGCGCGTTGAAGGAGAATGTTAATGCCGAGGTCCTCAGCACCAATTGAGGTAAACCACTTCGTTGCTGGTTTTATCTCTGATGCCAATCCTCTAACCTTCCCGGACAATGCTTCTATCGAAGAAGAGAATATGATTCTCAATATCGATGGTAGTCGTCAACGTAGGTTGGGATTGGACTTTGAAGAAGACTATGAGGAAATCACCACGACCATTGCTAACGCTGATACAGTAGATGTTGCTGTCTCTTCGTTCAAATGGGATAATGCTGGTGGTGATCCTGAGACTAGTATTCTTGTTGTTCAGACTGGTAGTGAGCTTAGGTTCCATCCTATGGACCCGTCTCCTATCTCTGGTAACACACTTCTTCTGACGTACGATGTAACTGCTGCTTCTGATGCTCAGGCATTCTCGTTCACTGTGGTTGATGGTATTCTGGTTGTTGTGACTGGACAGAAAGATGTGCAGATTTTCACCTATGCATCTGGTGCTGTCACCCAGTCTACCACTACTCTGAAGATCAGAGATATGTTCGGTGTAGAGGATGTGGTTAGTGCTGTTGACTTGTTTGATCATGTCGATAAGCGTCCTACTACTATCCCCGATACCCATCTGTACAATCTCCGTAATCAGACTTGGGCTATCCCCCGTGTTGATGAGAACACTGAGAGCACGACTGATACTATCACTAATTTCTATTCTGAGAGTGGCAACACTGTCTACCCCTCCAATTCGGATACGGTGAACGTAGCCCTTCTCCCTGATGCTGCTGATACAGACAATCGTACTATTGAACGGTTCTTCCCTGACAACATCTTCAAGAACCCTCGTGGTACTACCCCTGCTCCCAAAGGCTATTTCATTATCGATGCCTTGGAGCGTGGTGACAGTCGTGAAGCCGCTGATGCAGAACTACAGACTAACTACCCCATCCTAACTCTCGCCATTACTCCCGGTGCACTACCTGAAGACATCACCCCCGGTGGTGCTAGGTGTGCTACCGAATTTGCTGGTCGTGTGTTCTTCTCTGGCTTTAGTGGAGAAGTTACCGATGGTGATAAGAACTCCCCTCGCATGTCGTCCTATGTGTTGTTCTCCAGATTGGTGAACCACAATACCGACATCCATAAGTGCTATCAAGAAGGTGATCCGACTAATAAGGATCAGCCTGATCTGGTTGCTACTGATGGTGGGTTCTTCCGTGTGTATGGTGCTTATAACATTCAGGCTATGTTCAACGTGGGAAGCTCCCTGTTGATCCTTGCTCAGAATGGTGTGTGGCGTGTGTACGGTGGTAGTGACTATGGTTTTGATGCTACCAACTACGTTATCGAACGTATCACTGATCACGGTGTGATTAGCCCTGATAGTATTGTTCTTGTTGACAACACTATTATGTTTTGGGGTGACGATGGTATCTATCACGTCCGTACCAATGAGTTCGGTGACTGGACTGCTCAGAACATTACCTTCAGCCGTATTCAGGACTACTACAGTCGTATCCCCGCTGAAGATAAGCGTAGGAGCAAAGGTGCCTACGATAGCTTCGAGCGTAAGGTTCGGTGGATTTACTACAACCGACTGACTGATGATACTCCTACGAATGAACTAGTGCTGGATATTAATCTACAGGCGTTCTATATCAATCGGATTATGCAATACGAAACTAACGTTCCTCGTATGGTTAGCCCGATGAAGATTAATCCTTATCAGATTATCAACGTTACCACCCCTGTTGTTGTTAACACAGAACAGGTACAGGTCAACGCTGAAGATGTAGTGATGGGGATTGAAGATACTCTCACCAATCCTATTCAGGAAATTGCGTATCTAGTTGTCACACAGATTGTTCCTGTCATCAAATACACCTTCGCCCTCTATCGTAATATCGATTTCCGTGATTGGTATTCGTTTGATGCTGTTGGTCTTGATGCTGAAGCTTTCCTCGTGACTGGCTACTCAGCAGGTCCTGAAGGACAGCAGAGGGATCATATGAGAAATAAGGGTGTGCCTTATCTCTTCGTCCATTGTCGTCGTACTGAGACTGGCTTTGAAGAGTTGATCGATGGTGACTTTGAACCTGTCAACCAGTCTTCTTGTCTGGTACAAGCTAGGTGGGATTGGTCTGATAGTTCCAACTCTAATCGTTGGGGCAACCAGTTCCAAGCGTATCGCTATAGAAGGCTCTACTTCCCTGTGGACGTTCTCGATACGTATGATACAGGGTTCACTACGATTGTAACCAAGAATAAACTTAGAGGTAAGGGTAGGGTGCTTTCTTTGAAGTTCTCTACAGAACCTTATCGTGATCTGCATCTGTATGGGTGGAGTTATTTGATGAGTGTGACTGGCAATGTATGAAGATTATAAGAAAGCTGTATATCACGAGGATGAAGATTTCAGCCTCACTGTAGAGATGATGGACGATCTTCCATTCATTCACCTCAATATTAAGAAAGCCTCTAAGGCTACTATAGACAGTGTGATGAAGAAGTTTGCAGAGGTTAAGGCTCTTGCCTACTTCGATGGTTATGAAGCCATCTACACGTACACGCAGGATAAGCGTATGTTTAATCTGTTCAAGCCTGACAGAGTTCTCGGGCCTATGAATTATCTTGGTAAGAAATATGAGGTGGCAGAATGGGTCTTGAACTAGT
>Ga0181338_1000056_pt1 | contig 32066 bp, 59 predicted proteins | sample Sp13VDMM110SD_FD_122168 | JGI IMG/M metagenome (GOLD analysis project Ga0181338, IMG submission 122168) | Freshwater viral communities from Lake Michigan, USA - Sp13.VD.MM110.S.D | ecosystem: Environmental > Aquatic > Freshwater > Lake | place: USA: Michigan | collected 2013-04-23
CGGCCTGTTGCACTTCGGGAGGAAGCTTATCGAACGTGGCCTTAGCCGCAGGTGACCATGAAGCCGGGGCGCGGATGGCGAGCTTTGCAGCAGGGTCCGCGACTGCCTCCGAGGGCTGGTCGGCAGTATCTTGCACCGTTTCCGGTTGCTTGGCAATAAACTTGCCGTCCGGCCCGCTCTCACGGCCATCCGACGCTTTCTCAGCGTCATCGTTAGGCGTTTCCGCCTCGATTACCGCTTCTGGCGCAACCACCACTTCCTCAACGGGCGCAGGCTCCGGCGCGTTGCCGCTAACCTCTGCCATTGCCGCCCGAATGTCGTCTTCCATGTCGCTCATAGTCTGGCCTCCACCTGGTCTATAGCCGTCTTGATGTCTTGCTTAAGCTCACGGTCCGACAGCACCGCCCGTGGCTTTGGTGTCAGCTTCTCATTGCCGACAATCACGCATCCCGCATCCTTCACGCCGCGCTCATAGGCTGACCGGCTGTCGTACATCAGCCCGTTAGCGTGGTTCATGATCGGGTCCATGCCGTCCGACCGGATAGCAGGCATGGGCAGATCGGAACGCTTCTTGCGGAACTGCTCAAGACAGGCGCTAGGCCATGCCGATACTTCGTGCATGTCGCCACACGACCGGCAGATGCGATACGTCGCCCGGCTCAAGTGTCGAGCGTCCCAAGGCTGGACCAGTTGTAGAAGCTCTTGCTGTCCGCAAACGCTTGCATGGCCTCAGTGAGATTGGTGTAGCTTGCCGTTAGCCGCGCGTTGATGAACCGCAGTTGCCGCTCATTGAACGTCCCGGCCGGAACACCCTCCGCATCAAACAAACGCATAAGGTCTTCGTTATAGTTCGACGCCGTAGGGAACAAGCTCAGGTCATACGCGCTGGCTTGTCTCAATCCTTGCTGGGTCATGCGCTTCCTTGCGGGGTCGGGTCACGGGCAAGGGCAGCGGCCTTAACCTGAAGCTCTTGTCCCTTCAGTTGCAACTCAGCCTGACCAAGCTGGCCTTCCATCTGGGTGCGCTGCTGCTCGATCTGGGCCTGCATCTGAGCCGTTTGCGACTTCATTTGCTCAACCGCGATAGCAGTCTCATCAGGCGGGGGAGGCGGTGGCGGACCCGGAGGCGCTGCGGGGGGCTGGGCCTCAGCAGTCTCGAACACCTTGTCTATGACGTCTTCCATCTGGCGAGACACGTTGAACGTCCGTGCGCCTTGCTTCAGGATTTCAGCGAACAGCGGGGCCGTGTACGGGGCAGTCGGGACGATGCCAGCCGCAGCCGTCATCAGACCCACCACAGCGCCCGTGAACTCGGTAAACGCCGCCTTGGCCGCGTTCTCGTCAGGTTCGACCGTGCTGTCCGTCTCCACGTCGATACGGAACGAACGCAGCGCATCGTTCTTCAGCAGCGCCTGCACGTCCTCCCATGTCGGCTTGGACATAAGCTCAAGCATTTCCGGCGCAGGCTCAATGCCCGGAGGAATCGGCAACTGCTGCGCCTTGGCCTGCTCAATCATCGGCATGATCTGCTCAATCTGCGCCTTCTCTTGCGCCGTAAGCAGCTTCACGTTCGTCATCGCCTTGAGCGTCTCAATGCTGAAATGCTCTGCGATAATCTCCGCCTTCAGCCTAATAGCATCCCGCGCGAACCGCTGAAGCTCACGCTGACGGTCACGCACCCGCAAGCTTCCCCACTGGCCCTTCAGCCGTTGAGCCGTCGCCGTCTCGTTAGGATTGCTCTCGCCCCGGATGATGTCAGACAGGCCGGTGATCTGGTAAATGTCGTTAAGGATTTGAGCGCGCGTCTCAAAGCACCCCTTCAGCACCTGAATGACCATATCGACCGGAACCCAGTCAATCAGGCCCTTGACGCCGCCCTTGTCCTTCCAGATGTCGTAGGTATCAATCGGGATAAGCTTGTTCTCATTGCCCGGCGAGAACACCAACTGAAGCTCTCGATTGGCCTCGCCTGCATAGACACCCACCATCCGCAGGGCTTCTTGCAGCTTGCCAATGCGACCCGTCAGATCGTCAAGCTCCTCGGCCTGGTCCTGGTACTGCACATAGTCCGCAACCGGAATCGTGCTGTCATTGGCCGTCGTGGCGTTCAACGGGCTAGGGCATGGGAAGAACTCACGCAGACCTAGCGGGTCTTCACGTTCGTCCAGAACGCCGCTCGTAACGCCCTTGCAGACCCAGAACGCGCGCTTAGACGGCTTGTCCCAAATCTCGTACACCTCGCCCGTCTGATTGGCTTGGCGTTGAGCGTCCGGCGCAGCATCCGCACCCGTCGTGATACCTGACGACGTGGTGGTAATCGGCACCAGCTTGGCCTTCTCGGCACCAAACCGCTTGGTCAACTCTTCCTTCGTCATATAGACGCGGCGACCCACCCAACGGACCTCGGACCACTCACGGGACGGGTTAGTCAGAAAGTCCTTCCACGCAACGTGGTCGCACTGAACCTCTTCGTAGACGACTTCCTCCGAGGCGGTCTCGCCAACCTCATCAGTGTCTGCGTCTTCCTCGCCCTCGCCTAGCTCTGGGTCTTGCTCGGCATTGAGCGTCTTCATGTGCGGAATGTAGCGCACCCACACCTGACCACGGCCCGGCAGCAGATAATCCAGAACGCACAGTTTCAGACGGCCATCGAAGTCATACTGGTCGAGGCTGAAGCCCAACGCCCGCTCCAGCACGTCAGATGCCACCTTGCCCGTAGGGTATTCATCACGATAGCGCCTGTCCACCATCGGTTTAGGCTGCTTGGCGTAGATCGCAGGCTGAAGCGTCTGCACATTGGACCACAGCACGGCAAAGCGGCGACGATTGGCATTGACGCTCAGTCGCCCGCCGTCGCGATTGCGGTTCTCGTTCTTGTACCGACGAACGATAACGTCGCCAGCCTTCCACCACGGCTGAAGCTCGCGCTCGGCAAGGTTAATCTCGTCAATCCATTTGGTGACGAGGTTCACAGCCTCTTGATTATCGGGTTCGGTGGGAAGCATGGCCCCTCGCAAGCGTTAGAGGGACAATAACTTGCGCGGTTCCGCTTGTCGATAGAACGTCTATGCTAGAACCCAAGCCCTAACGCAGCCCAACAGGCAAACGCCCGCAACCGCGCCTCTTGTGCAGTCAGCGGCTTGGTTGTCCACCAGACAACCTCTGGCCCGGTACGCTCAATCCGCGCCGCATCTCGCTCATAGGCCCGCGCGGCGCTCAGGTGCATTTGATTTGCGGCAGTCATCATGCCCTCTCATAGCCCACATGCACCGGCTGATTAGCCAGCAGATCATCCCATGTCATATCCTGAACGCCAAGGATGGGCTTGTCGGCCTCCTTCACCTCCGGCTTTATCTCCCGATAGGCCATCGCAACGTATCGGAACGCGTCCGCAGCGTGTGAGGTCCAGTCGTGCTTAGGTCCGTCACGGAAGACACGGCCCTTCTCATCATAGTCCGCGCGGTACTGGCGCAGGCACTCAAGCCCTGCCTTGCACTTGTCGCGGTCAAACCAGATGCGCGGGAACAGAACCCGACCCGCGTTGATGCCGTCCAGTATCTTGTGATTGGGCACCAGCTTGGGCTTAAGCTTCAAGCCGATCATCGTCTCAATCCGCGTCCGGCCCGTGCCTAGCTCCCTGACCCTAGCATCATGCGGAACCCAATCGGCTTCATAGCGGTACGGCTTGGACTGGAGCACCTTGGCATAGTGCTCAATGCTCTCTCCGCTGGCCTCGTAGAAGTCGATTATCCGTATCTCAGGCCCGTGAGCCTGCCAGAACCAGATCGCCGTGCTGTCGCCTATGCCCAAGTCCCACGTCGTATAGACCGGCAAGGCAGGGTCATGCGGAACGTCTGTGATGCGCCCGGCTCTCTCTGCCTCGGCCATGTCCTTACCGTAGTAAGCGCCGATGATTGCGGCCTCGAACGAGCACTCAAACTCTTGCTCGTATTGCTCCGGCGTCATCTCCCTAGCTGCGGCTATCAGCTCGCTTTGAGGCAGGATGCGGGTTTCTGAGGCAGGCAGGAAGAATGGGAACCAGTCGGGGTCCGTCTTCGCCCGCTCGAACAGATCAAAGAACGCATTGCGGCCTTTAGGCGTACCGATGAACGTCGCTGTGCCTTGACGGTCTGCCAGCATAGGGCGGATGATTGAGCCGAAAATGCCGGGGTACATATCGGCGTACTCATCAAGCGTAGCGTCGTCCAGATAGCCACCGCGCAGAGCATCCGGGTTGTCAGCGCCGTAAATCTTGATGCGCTTGCCGCCGATTAGTTCGACATACAGCTCCGACTCGTTAGGCGGTTTGGCCCAGACCGGCTGCGAGTACCGTTTGAGATAGTCCCATGCCACGTCTTTGGCTTGCTTCAGGTACGGGGCGAGGTAGGCCGCACGGTAGTTGGGCTTGTCGCTCTCAATGGCGCGCTTGATCTTGTCATTGATACAAGCCACGGTCTTGCCGCAGCGCCGGTGCGCCACACCGATTGCAAAGCGTTGCGTCCGGTTATGGAACGGCATGAACACCCGGCGAGGGGCGTAGGGGATTATTCTGGTTTCAGCCACGACACACTGATCGTGATGGGCGCATCCGGGTCGCCCGCAAGCTGCATCGGCAGAACCTTGCCAAGCAAAGCCATGAACGGGCCGGGGTTGGCTGAAGCCTGAGCCTTGAGATAGCCGGTCAGGCCATCGTCACCGCCTGCCTCAGTAGCAGCCATGAGAATGGCGTCCTTCAGGAGCGCAGTCGTTTTGTTGGGAGTGCCCTTTTGACGGCCCCCACGACGTTCTCCCGGTGCAGAACCGCGCATTGCATCCTGACGACTAGTTTAGCAAATCATTCGCATCTAGGCTTAAGCCGTAGCGGGGCCTTAGAGCGGGGTGGATGATGCCTTAGCGGACTTAGCGGGTCAATCCCCATGCCTTAGCCTGCTCACGGGTGATGCGCGGGCATTTAGGCCACGGCCTGTTATCCGGCGGGCCATAGATGCCTTTGGCAAACAGCCACGCGTGAGGCGGGTCAAACTTGGTGCCGGTGTATGGCGGGATCGGTACGGGTGGGCCTTTCTTTCTGCCGTCCACAGTTACAGCCCCAGCGCGGCCAGATCATCCGCAATCGACGGACGGTCACCCATAGGCGCACGATGCCAGTCTGCGGCCTTTAGCGCGGCTTCACGGCTTTTGTAGTTGGCCATGCGGGTGTGAAGGACGCCATTCTGCGTAAGCGTGAAGCTCCAGCGGTCGCCGTCCTGCTTTAGCTCGGTGTGCCAGTGGTCGGTCATTTGCGAGCCTTCTCAAACTGCCGCATGAACGCGCCGGGCGGGTCATCATGCTTACCGCTGATTTGGTGGACGGGCATGCGCTGGCTTTCGCGAAAGGCTAACCACTTGTCGCGGGCAGCACGGCTTTTCTCGCAGGCGTAGGTGCGGACGGAATAGAGCGGGTCTTTCATCGGGTGTAGTCCTGTTTTCTGACCGTCCACGGGGTCCACGTCGTTAGCGCACACGTTCCGCCGCCCTGTTGTTTGCGTTCCAGCTTTTCCCCCGTTTGATTGCTGACACGTTTTGGCGGGTTGTTCCGAACCTCGCCGCTATGACCGCTTGAGTCTCGCCGCATTCTATAGCCTCCCAAATGCCGTCAACGGCGGCTTGCGTCAGTTTGCTGTTAGGGGCCGTTTCGCCGCCCTTGTTTGGATAGCGCCCCTTGGCCACGCAGTCGTTTATGTTGTCCCGGTGCGTCCCAAGGAACAAATGGCGAGGGTTCACGCAGGCCCGCACGTCGCAGCGGTGTAGGACCAGCACCCCGCGCGGAACAGGTCCGCTATGCAAAGACCACGACAGCCTGTGAGCGAGCCACTTTTTGTTGTCGATGCGAACCTGTCCGTAGCCATTGCTCAGAATGACGCCTGACCACAGCCAGCACCCGCTATTCAAATCAGGCTCAATCGCCCTATCGAACCTCTCACGGGGCGTAGCGTTCATGGTCATTACCGGAGCCTTTCTGCCGCTCTTATATTGGCGTTTGCGGTTCGCCAACATTCAAGTTTGCTATTAGCAGCAGAATACCGCTGGCGCCACTGGTAATCATGTTTTGCGGCTTGCCCAACCTTCGCCAGATGCTCCTTGAACCGAGTCTGCGCTCTTGCCCATTGCTCCCTCTCCGTGGCTGACTTGGCGTCGCTCTCGCCCATCAACTCGGCAAGAACGGTTTTGGTTAGCGCGTCCAGATACTCATGCGCGGCACGGTGCGCGGCCCCTGACTCATCGCCAAGGACCGCCAGCACGTCGTGCATATCGTCGTCTGATACGAGCATCACGCCCGCCGCACCGTTAAACCAACGCCGCCATTGGACAAAGACAGGCCGGGGATAGTCTCGCCAGCCTCTAGAGCAGCCTTGATCGATGGCTCATGCTTCACCCGCTGAAACTTCACGCAATGATCGGGCAGACCAGCCGCAGACGGAATTTCGCCAACGATTTGCGGGCCTGTGTGACGCCATGAGATTGTCGCCTCTGGTAGCCGCAAAGACTTCTCCCCGACTTCCTGTAGGAAAGCCGCTGCGGCCCGCCGATACCGTTCGGCGCGGTCCTCCAGCACCTTGCGGCGCTCGACATAGTTCGCGGCGAGGGCCTTGGCGGCTTCGGCGTGAGCCTCGGCCTCAATGGCAAGCTGGACGGTCCTGCGAAGGGCGCTGATAGCGTCCGTCTCGCCGTCAACCGTGTCGATCACCGTCTGGTCGTCATCGCCCGCGATTGCGCGAACGGAACGCCAGAACTCAGCGACTTCCTTGGCCTGGTGCTGGAGGTTGTCGGCCATCAGAACGGGATGTCGTCGTTGAGATCGTAAGATTCCTTCGCGCCACCAGCGGGTCCGCTAAAGCCGTCGTCAGTCGAGGCAGGCTTCCCGCCCAGCAGCGTCAGTTCGCCCTTGAACTTGCCGATGTGGATTTCGGTCGCGTACTTCTCGACGCCGTTCTGCTCATACTTCCGGGTCTGAAGAGCGCCCTCGATGTAGAGGGTCGTTCCCTTCTTCACGTAGTTCTCGACCGTCTTGATGATGTGGTCGTTGAAGATGGTGACACGGTGCCATTCGGTCTTCTCCTTGCGCTCGCCGGAAGCCTTGTCGCGCCAGCTTTCGGACGTGGCCAGCGACAGGTTCGCGACGCGGTCCCCATTGTTGAGGGTGCGGATTTCCGGGTCTTTCCCGACATTGCCGATCAGGATGACTTTGTTGACGCTTCCGGCCATGGGTTAAGCTGCTTTCTGTTCAAAGGTGTTGGTTGCGGATTTGATGGCGGCTTGCCGGGCGGCGTAGGCTTTGCGAACGCCCTGCTTTTCGACCTCGGAGAGACCGGCGATCATCTCGCCGTTGGTCGCGCTCCATTCCTTCAGGTCGGCTTCATCCCGACACATGGCGAGGGAGGCGGTCGCGGTCTGTACGACGGCGGAAACCACGGTCGCGACGTTGGCCTGCCTCTTGTCGTAGAGGGCCAGACCGAAGGCGTTGCCGAACGTCATCAGCGCCCGTTTCATGGCGTCGGACTCGGCTTCCTTCAGCGCGCTTTCGTGGGCTTGGTCCGTGTCCTTGTCGATGCCGGAGCCAAAGCCGCAGCCCTCGCGGATGATGACGCTGTCCCCTGCCCTGACGGTGATGCGGACGCGGGCGGAATAGCCGACGCGCATCTGGTCCTTGCCGTACTTGTCCTGAGTGACGCGCGGCTCGCCAAGCTGGCGCAGTTCCACCGTCTCGCGGTCCCATTGGCCGAAACCAAAGATGCGGTTGGCCTCCGCGATGGCGTGCCATGCCTCGATATAGGACAGGGTCTTGCCGCCTTGCTCGCGGGTGGCGACGCGCGCCTTGTCGAGCGGCGCGGAAAGCAGCCCTGTTTGTTCTGTTGTGAAACTCACTTGGCTTCCTCCATTGCCGCTTGATATTGGTTGAGTGCGTCTTGGCAGTCTTGGGCTTTTCGGGCCGCGTCTGGAATGCGAAGGCTCAACATCACCTCGCGCTTCATGATGACGGCGAACTTGGACGACTTCTCATAGATGCCGCCAACGTCCAGCCACAGACGGCCATCCTCGAACTTAGCTAGGGGACGGTCAGTCATTGCGAAGAGTCGCAAAATCATCTTTTGGACAAAACCAATCGTCCTTCACGATATGGCCAATAGCCTCCACACCGCTATGATTTGCCCGAACGCGAATCGTTCTCCCTTTGAGTCTGTCCCAACTTTCTACGCCCGCCACCTCCATGATGCGGAACAGAAAGTGCCCAGCTACCGACTCTAGTTTATGATGGTCGAACGACTTTGGCAGGTAAAGCGTATATCCACCAAACCCTTGTCCAGAGCCTCCGTAGCTAAGATTCAGCCACGCATCCAAGAAGCCCCTGTCGCCAAACCCAAGGCTGGCTGATTCAATCACAGCGTTTTTGGTTTCAGTGTCAGTCACGGCTATGCTTCCTCTCGCAATTGCCCAGACGGATGACTGCTTGGCGCAATCGGTTGATCTGGTCAGGCTCAAGATCGGAGAGCCTTTCCATGTTGCCTATGGCGACGGTGAGGGAGGACATTGCAGCCTCGAACGTAAGCGTCTGGTTGCGGAGGCCGCGTATGGAGTCGATAACGTCGATCATTGCATTGCCTCCAGAATGTGCGTCCTGCCGTCGTCCTCGAAAAGCTGGAGCGCGCAATCCTGGCACATGACCTCGCCGTAAACCTCGAACGCCTCGACAGACGGGGACGCTTCCGGCTCGCCACACTCGGGGCAGAAACTTGCATCCGTGTCGTTGTCGCGCGGGAAGCAGAGCGGATAATCATCGGCGCCGTCTGCCGCGCAAATCTCGTCGTGAAAGTGGTTCTTCACCGCGCTCATCCCCACACCCCAAACCAAAGCCCGATCCCGTGGATTATGGCGACGGGGAAGAACAACGCTCCTGCTATCAGGAAGCCCCACTCGCCTTGCATCAAGCAGGCGATAACGTGCGTCAGCCATGCAAAGAACATGACGACAAAGAACAGGCAGCCAATCGCCTCTCCTGCGGCATCATCCCTCATCACACCGCTCCCGTAATGTCAGCAGCAACGGCGAAAAAGTTGGGCTTGGCGGCGGGCTTGGCCTCGTCAGCCAAGTCGGCAAGGCGGTAGTCAGTGGCCACCGCAATCAGGTAACGGGCCGACTGCGGAAACGCCGCGCGCTGTTCTTCAAGCCAGCCTTCGCGGTCATCCTCCGCAATGGCCAACGCACGTTCTGCCATCGCAAAACCTTCGTCCTGATACTCGTATGCGCCAACCCAGTCGCGGCAATAAAAGCCGTCGCCGTTTTCGCTGGCGTATTCGGTCAGTGCGTTGTCGAGTTGTGCTTGCGTGGTCATGTCGTCTCTCCCTTGTTGGACACATATAGCCACGGGACCGGATAGGGCGTCAAGCTATTTTATTCGCTTGCGCGACCGGATTTGTTCGGTCTATGGTTACGCCATGCAAGAGACATTCGCCCAACTACTGCGCCGCCTTCGCAATCGCGAGGGGTTGTCGCTGTCCCAAGTTTCCCTCCAGACCGGGCTTGCCAAAGGCAACTTGTGCGACATGGAAAAGGGCAACCGGACTAACCCCACCGTCTCGACTATCGGGGCGCTGGCTACCGTTTACAACACGGCTCCGGCTACATTGCTGCGAGCTGCACTGAGGGGAGAAACCAATGTTTGAGCAACTGCACCTTCCGCCCAAATGGGCCAGAGCCGCTAACATCGTTGGGCTGGTCCTTACCGTCGTCATCCTCGCTGCGTGGGGGGTCTGATGCTGGCCTTCCTCAAACGCATCGTAAGCCGCTACGGGTTCTTTCATCGTCCGGTGAAGGTCTATGCGCCAACCGCGCAATGGCATCAGCACCCGTTCTTTTCCGACGCCGCTAACAAGAACCGACGCCTTGCGCTGATCGTGCAAGAGCGGAACGCGCTCAAGGACGAGCTTGATAAGGCTATCAAGCAGAAGAAAAAGCGTTCCGGCATCTATGCCAAGCTCCGCGCTCTCTCGATTGAAGAGCTTAACGTGGTGACGGGCAAATGAAAGTCCTTTTGATCGGAGGACACGCGGACGGACGGCGGATTAATCTCGCGGAAGGCGCAAACTCGGTCTGCATTCCAAAGCTAGTCGCTGTCGCCACTTCCGTTGCTCACACGGTAACCATGACGGAATTTGCGCCCTATCACGAATACAAGATTGAGCGCGTCATGGGACATCACGTCGGGGTTTATGACGAGCTTGACCCCTGCAAGCTAGTGGACTTTCTTGTCTCTGGTTACCGGCCTGAACTCGGATGACGCCGAAGCCTCCGAAGTTTCGCAATCGAAAGGTTACGGTCGATGGCGTGTCCTTTGATAGCCAAAAGGAAGCTTGCCGGTGGTCCGAGCTTTGTCTGTTACAGCGAGCGGGTCAAATATCCGACCTTGCTCGTCAAGTGCGAATGCCGCTCGTTGTTAATGGACAACTCGTCTGCACCTTCATTCCTGATGCTACATATTTCGAGAATGGCCAGCAAGTGATCGAGGACACGAAAAGCCCGATCACCCGCAAGCATCCAGTTTACCGCATCAAGGTCAAGCTGCTGAAGGCGCTTACCGGGGCCGAGGTTCGGGAGACGTGACCGCCGCCCCACCACGACCCTCAATGTCCAAAGCGCGGCGGGTCCGCATCTTCGTGAAGGAGGACGGGCGCTGCTATCTGTGCCGCGACAAGATCAAGATCGGCCAGCTTTTCGAGGTCGAACACGTTATTCCGTGGGCGCTGTCTTTTGACGATTCAGACGATAACCTGAAAGTCGCACACACGGTCTGTCACCGGACGCTTAAGACTGGCGACGACGTTAAGCGCATTGCCAAGAGCAAACGGCAGGCAGGAGAAACCGGACAATGGGCGAGACGCCAGAACCGGACTGCGCCGCTTATCCAGTCTCGGAACGAATGGCCGAAGGGTCAGAAATTGCAATCACGCGGCTTCGCAAAAAAGCCCAAGGGGGACCAATGAGAACTTCAGTTGCCGACATTTTGCGGGAGACGGCTGCAAAGCATGGGCTTTCCGTGGCCAGTCTTTTGGACCCGTGCCGACAGCGAGCCTACGCTTGGCCCCGTCAGGAGGCCATGTACCGCGTCTTCACCGAATGCCCACACATATCCTATCCCGAAGCTGGACGACGGCTAGGCGGGCGGGACCATACGACTGTCCTGCATGGCGTGAGAGCCTACGCACAACGTCACGGGCTGGACTATGCCGATGCCGTTAAGATGCGTCAGACGGCCAAAGCCATTCCGTATTTTGAGGTGATGATGGCTGCTTATGCTAAGTCTCTGGAGGTCGCCCGTGTCTAACGCTGGACATTATCACCGCCCGCTCAAGTCCGCCGTGCTGGCCAGATCGACGCCACCAGGATTCGACAAGGAGCGAGAGGCAGAGAATAAACAGCGCGAGGGCGATGCAAGGCTCGTCCGTGCGCTTGCCGAAGCTATCGTTAGGGGTGACCATCTACCAGCGGGGACGGTGGTTCCGCTTAGGCTCATTGGATAGAAAAAGGCCCGGCGAGCGCGAGAGCATCACCGGGCCTCCGTCTTCCACGGCCAGAACAAGGGGGAGGAGCCTAGCCGTGTCTCCCCTTTATACCGCCTTGATATTTTCAGACCAATGACGGATAAAGCTTGTGCAGATCAGAGGGACGCTGACCTGCGAAACGCCAACGGCTTATACGGAGCCATCGACTATGCGGTTTTACCGCTACCAGACATATCGCGCAAGCCTCCGGGTTGTTCCGTGAGCGCGCCGTTCATGCAGCTCTATGTCGCTGACTATCTTGGCGACACTAGGCACCTGACCACCGAACAACACGGGGCGTATTTGCTCCTCCTCATGACCATGTGGCGGTCTGAAGGAGTCTTGTCAGACAACCCCGTAAAGCTGGCCAGAATCGCGGGCCTGACGCCCTCTCGCTGGTCGACAATCTGCGCCGAGATTCTGGAGTTTTTCACTCCATGCGAAGGTGGATTTACGCAAAAAAGGCTCTCCGCTGAACTCGCGATTGCCGAAGAAAAATCGGAGAAAAGATCGCAGTCGGGGAAAGCTGGTGCGAGAGCTAAGGCGTTGAAATCTAACAAACTGGCCTCAGCAAATGCTTCACGATCGCTTAAGCATTCTCCAGAACCAGAACCAGAGTTAAAGAAAGAGAAGCTTACAGCTTCTCCAAAGAAAGGCACTCGATTGCCTTCGGATTGGGTTCCATCGCAAGCGGACCTGACCTTTGCCGCCAGCCAAAACATGACCCCCGAGGAGACCAGACGTGAAGCCGATCAGTTCCGTGATTTCTGGATTGCTAAGCCGGGAGCCGGTGGATGCAAACTCGACTGGCCTGCAACATGGCGGACGTGGTGTCGCAATCGACGCAGCGCGGGCCAAGCTGGAAAGCCAAACGCCGGAGGACACCGACCGCAACCTGCTTCAATGGTTGATATCGTCCTTGAGCGTCGAAGCGCAGCCGCGAGTCAGCCTGACCTATCCGGTGAGCGGTGGCTACCAACGGACAGTGACGGGGTTTTCGTTTCAGGGGCTAACGGAGGACAACCGTTCTGAGGCTCTACGGGCCGTGCAAAGCGCCATGACGCCCGCGACGGTCGAACGGTGCGAGGAGCTGGTTTCAACGCTCCACGCCGTCACAGCTCACCGGAACGACAGCGATAATTCGCTTCGGCTGATTCTCAGGCTCTACAGCGATTGTCTGGCCAGGTATCCGGCAGACGTGGCCAAGGCGGTCTGTGAGCGGTTCATGTATCGCCCCGATAAGCCCAACTTCTTTCCGACCCTGAGCGAGTTGAAAGAGGCTTGCGACAAAGCGACGGACCAGCGCGACCACCTTCTAAGGGCCTTGGTGTGAAAAGTGAGAAAGGGGGTTTACACGGAAAGCGAAAGGCGTATGTTTACCCCATGACCAAGCCAAACCCGATTGCAGTTCGTCCCCGCCAAGGCTCCGCGCTGGAGGCTGTCTGGAATGAAAACGAGCGTTCTAACCGGGCTATGGGCGACATCATTCACAGTTGGGCGACAACCTTCTCCGAAATGGCGAAGGCGTCTGACAAAGGGGAGGAAGAACAATGAAAGTTGTAGATTTGATTGTGACTGTTTGCATGGTGCTGCTGGGGCTTGGCCTAACAGCAGCCTACGCTAGCGAAGGAAATGCGCTTTTTGCGACCGTGTGGGCTTTTTTGGCGGCAGTAAACGCTGCAAGCGCCACCCTTCGGGGTGTGACTATCGCTATGGAGTCGGGCCAATGAACGACCGTCACACCTACACCGATCATCGGATGGCCGCAGCTCAGGCCACCAACCAGAGCAATCGCGGCTGGAACTTCGACAACGCCGTTGACGATGGCCCGCTGTGGCTTCGTGCGCTGGCTGAGATTGCCAGACCTCGCAGCATCATCATCCTGGCCATCATGGCTGGCGTTCTTTCGCTTCTTTGGATTGGATAACCAAATGACCAGAGAGAATACGGTGAAACTGCTGTCAGCCATGGTTGACGCCGCCCCCCTCCATGAAGGGGACTGGTCGGAACTGGAAGGGCTGGCGAGAAGCGCGATAGCCGTCTGCAAGGGCGACGAGGAGGACTGGTACAGGCGCGAACACTTCCCGCAGTTTGAGGCTGACGACGCCGCCTTCATCGCCGCCGCCAATCCCGCGACCATCCTCAAGCTGATCGCATCCGCCCGTTCCGCCCCTCCCCCCTCTGTGGAAGTGTTTGGTTCATCGCCTGACGGCGATACCCACCGTGCGGCGGACGGGGCTGTTGTAGCCGCCTCGCCGCTAGAGATTGCCTACGGGTGTCTCTGGCGCACGATCACCGACGACCCGTCTCTGCGCGGCATCCGGTCTCGATTGCTTCTGGCAGTCGGGAAGGAAGGCCAGCGGCGAGGTGTCGCGTGGGCCGTAGCCAACCTCCCAGAAGCCACAGACGCCGAAATCACGAGGCTAGACCTATGACCGCGCGAAGCCCAATCGACGCCGCCTATGAGGCTTGGGACGCCTTCAAGCCGACACAGCACGACGCGAGCGGCTATGGCGCTATGGAGGCCGCGCTACTGGCGGCAATCTCGGCCATGTCACCCTCCATCGTCGCGGCGGTCAGCGCCAACGTGTTCGTCCGGGACGGCCAGACGGTAATCAACGGACCCGGTGCGGTTGCTGATATTTTAGCCGCCGTCAGCCCCGCCGAACAGGTGGGTATCCGCGCAGCGGATGAGCCAAAACCCTCTGTGGAAGTGGAGAGGCTGAGGGAGGCTTTGGAGCCGTTTGCTGCTATTCGCATCAACGGCGAGAACAACTCTTCTGAGATTATCCCGAACGGCTACTACGGTGCGAATCCTTGGCGCGAAGACGTTCAGCGCGCCCGTGCCGCCCTCTCTCGTAAGCAGGAACCGGGTGTCCCTACTCCGGGTGGAGAGGGGTGATGGGAGTTCCGACGAAGGTTTATGCCGTCATGCGCCGGTCCGGCTGCATGATGGTCTTCAGGGGCGGTCTAGGTGCCGCTGCCGCGCATACAACGGGCGGCTATCTGGCCATCCTGTCCCAGATCGGCGACGAGATGATGTCGGCAGGTGGCGAATACGACGCCCCCGACAAGCTGTTTTTGAACGGCAAGCTGATGGTCGAGAGCGGCCTCAGTGAAATGGCCTACCAGTACCACAGGGACACCGTGTCTGCGCGGCAGGCGGCGGCTCGCGAGGTGCAAAACCTACACACTCCCCGGTGGCTCCCCGATGATGAAGCCGCGCCCGGCTACAATCCGCCCGGCATCGACGCGTGGACCGTGCGGAAGTCTGGAACACCAAAGCGGACTCAATCCCCCGCCAAGGATGAACAAGGACAAGACCAATGAGCCGACTACTCGCAACTCACGCCGCCGCGATGTGCGCAATAGCCGGTGCTGCGCTTGGAGAAAGCGCGGGGTTCGTGGGTGGCGGACTTTCCAACAGCGAGCGCAAGCGCATCCGTGACCGGAACGCCGTCCATCCGACCGTTGAGATCGCAGGGGACAACCTGCCCGGCGAGACGAACCGCCAGTTTGCGGCCCGCATGAAAGCCATCGCAGCCGATGAACCCAAAGGAACGTCACATGACTGATCTTCTAGCACGGCTGGAGGTAGCCGAGGCCGAGGTGGTCAGGCTGACCGCCGCGAACAATGACCTGCGCTCTATCCCGTGGCCGCGCGCCTATGTGCTGGAACGGGCCTCTGAGTGGAAGCGCCTGCTGCGCGAAATCAACGGCTACCTGAAGACCTGCCGGGGTTCGTGCGGGTCTGACATGGCCGGTCGTGACCACGCCATCGCCGCCTCCGACACGCTCATCACCCTGCTGTCGGAAGCCACCCATAAAGCCGAAGGAGCCGAGGGATGAGCGCGGACAGATGGGCTGAACTGGAACGGCTGGCGACGGCGATCACGCTTCGTCAGTGGAAACTGGAACGGAGCGGCCCCGACACTAAGAAGATCGGACCCTATGTGTACGCCCCGTCGTGCGGCGCGGTCGCAGCAGTCCCGCTGAAAAGTCCGATGGCGTCTGACCCCGAAAAGTACCTCGCCTTCATCGCAGCAGCCAACCCCGCCACCGTGCTGGAACTGATCGCCGCTGCCCGCCAACAATCTCCCGAGAAGGAACCAGGATGACCGACGCATTGATCGCGGGCGCTGTTCTCCTCGCGCTGCTGACCTTGGCCTTCGTGGGGGCCTTCATCCAATACCTGAAAGGTGATGACCAATGACCGACACAGAACGCGCTCCCATTCCCGCAGCCCCCTCGGACGTGGCTGGGGACATTCACATCCGCGCCGAACGTGACGGACTGCGGCTCTACGATGGTTTGCTCCGGCTGGAAGGCCCGTGGTCGGTTTCTGAATACCCGGAAGCCATGTCCGCGCTTCTCCGCGCCCGAGCCGCCCTTGCAAGCCTGAAGGGAGGGTCGTGATGGCCGTCGTTTCAATGAAAAGCGTCATCGAGTGCGATGAGTGCGCTGCGCGCTTTGTGACTATTCACGACGCCGCCTACGCTCCGCCTTCCGGTTGGAGCCTATGGGACGTAGCCGAGGACGCCGTTCGGGGAGGCTATTTCGAGGGCGGCTCCATCTTCGACTCTTGCAGCGTGCAGGACGGGAAGATGCTTTGCGCTCCGTGCACCAAGAAAGCTGACGCGGAGTCTGGCCAATGACCGCCCCCGTCTCTCCCTCCGCGCCGGTGGCTTGGCGACTGCGGCGTATCGGCTCTGAAGGCACATGGAACCTTTGGGATTTAGACCCACGGATCGACACCCCGGCTTATGCGAACGCGGACACATGGGAAGTCCAAGCCCTCGCCGTCATCCCCGCACCGGGGAATAAAGAGGATGGGAGATGAGTGCGGTTTTCATCTATCTGGCCATCGGGGCGGCAATCGTCGGCCTGTTGACTGATCGCATGGATGCGGACAGCCCGGTTGGGTACGCCGTCTCTATAACGCTTTGGCCGTTCATCGCCATCACCGTTGCCGCTTCAATGCTCCGGGATGCCGCAAAGCAGTGGGCAAACTCATGACCACCCCAGACCGTGAACAGGCCCTCGGTGGCTGGCAGACGATTAACCTGAACGACAAGGTTCGTGTACGGTTGACGGACATTGGCCGCGAGCATCACCGCAAGAGGCACGAAGAGATTTTCGCCCCCTTTGGCGACCAGTACCCCTACACGCCGCCGACGACAGATGCGGACGGCTGGTCCGAGTTCCAGCACTGGGAACTGATGCACGACTTCGGCGCCAAGGTCGGGCTTGGCATGAACGTGCCGTTCGAGACGACAATCCAGGTTCCCGCACCCGTCAGTACCAATGAGGTGGGAGACTAGAAAGGCCACCACCAAACGCGATTCTGACTCTCCGCAATAGCGACGACGGCTGACTTCTGAGTGTCGCAGACGCGCAAGTCACCGTCTCCGGTAAGGATGGCAGCAGATAGGTCGCCAAGCGTCTGCGCTCCCGTCAGATCGCCCACCGTGCTTTCACAAGAGGCTTTCAGGCTATCAGGAATCCGAATGTTTGCCGCCCCTCCGCACCCGCTCAAGGCTACGCCCGAAGCCAGCAGGAAGGGGAGTGTCAGCGCCTTCGATCTTGTCGGCTTCACGTTGCTTTTCCTCTTGCTCTTGGCGGATGACAGGGGTTTCCGCCGCTACCCGGTCTAACTGCTTTCCAACCGAACCGGCTACCTTCGCCTCATTACGAGCGGAAGGCTTGTTGCACATGGTCAGTACGGCCAGCACAAAGCACAGCACAACCACGATAGCGCCGATCTGGACGATGCGGATAGCGGTCTTGTCTAGCCCGAACATCACAGCACCAACTCAAAGTGCGGCGAGTCGCTCTCGCCCTTCTCACGCGGCTTGCCGTTCCTATTCCAGTCAGCACCCCATCGGATTGGGGTATCGAGCGTGTCGGCAGCGGCAAACATCGCCTTGGCAACCACGTCCAGCTTCTTGTGCGACCAGTCCACAGGGAACGGCACCAGATCGACCGCATGGCCATATCCGGTCTGTGCGTTCTTGAAGTGGTTGCTGTTCAGCGTCCAAGTCACCTTCGGACCCGGCTTGGTGCGGCCCTGCGCGTAAAGCTCTTTCTGGCGTTCTGGCGTTCTGACGCCCTCAAGCACCATGAAATCCTGCTTGGTGAGTTGAATCGCCATCTCCACGACGGCAACCAACTTCGGATGCACACCGATTAGACGTTCACGGGATTTCGGGCCTAGCGCATAGCTCATAGGTTATCCGTCGTGGTTTGAGTGGGAGGGTCGCCAGCCGTTGTGGTTGTCGTCTTGCCGGAGCCTCGCGCCATCCATCCGCCGATTGCGCCAACCGCAGCCGCAGCCACCGTCTCGCCGTCACCGTGATTGATAGCCACCACCCCAATCAAGCCAAGCGCGACCAAGCCTGCAATGGCCGTTATGTCTATGTGCCAATCGTTCACTACGTCAGCCCCAACGCCGCAGAGATTTTCGGGAGCAGCAGCGTCAGGACAGCCCCCGCCCCAACCGCCATGCCCATCTGCCACCGCTGGACCTTCATTACCGCCTCCAGCCGCTCCTCCAGCTTGTCGGCACGGTCAGTCAGGTGTTTGACCTCGTTTGCCAGCACTTCCAGCGTCGGGCCGCTCATCGGCCAGCATCCGACATAATGCCCAAACCGCCGCGACTAAGCAGACGAGTGAGAAGCCTATCCAGACCATGACCCACCCCGACACACCCAAGGGCCAAGAGTTGAACGATGAAAAACGCATTGATAGCCACGACATACAGATACAGCCCGTGCTGCGTCATCGTGCCCAACTTCCACATGGAAATCGCCACGACGTGTAGCATAAGTTGCGCCACCAGCGCAGCCACAACGATGACTTTCCACGGCTCGCGGTTTTTCACCCACGCCCGGTAGATCATCACCGCAAGAAACACGTCCAGCACCGGCGCGGCCAGAATGGCCTCTGGAAAGCCGTACAGCATCACCAACAGGTTATTGATGACGAACACGATGGCCAGCAGAGTGCTAACCCCTACCAAGTCCGCGTACTTTTCCGGCCTTGATCGGTAGGCTAAAAAGCTGGACGCGAACACCGCGACCGTGGCGATCAGATACCAGATCACGGCTTGACCGGCTCATCGGGGTCGTCAACTGGAGGCTTGTCATTTCCTCCGCTGAAAGCCACCACGTTGCCGTCATTGGCCGTGTCAGCGATGTAAGCGGCTTCCGCTGCGCCTAGCGCATCGTGCAGAGCGCGGGTCTTTTGCAGGACAACCCGAGCGGCTTGCTTGGCTTCCTTGGCCGCGTTTTCCAACTCGGTAACGGCTTGGCCGATGGCGTCGATATGCGTCTGAGCAGTCATGGTATCCTCCAGTTAGGCGACGGTAACGACAGCCGTCCATGTGGTAGTGCCGTTGGTATTGACGTACATTCGGTCATTGATGCCCGAGCCGTCAGAGCGAAGGTAAAGCGAACCCTTCGCAGCCGAAAGCGTCGGAGCGCCTGACCCGAAGAATACCCCGAAGTTGCTCGTTGACGAAACTTTCAGGCCTGCACCTGCCGTGCCTCCAGCCGGGACAGCCGTGCCGGAAAGCATCTGAAGCGAGCCGGTCGCGGTCACGTCGCCGGTTGAGTTGCTAACCCGGAACCGCTCAGTCCCAGAGTTGCTGAACACCACCGGGCCGCCGACGTTCAAAACGGCGTTTCCGTAGGCAATACGCGCGCCGACACCATCATCAAGCTGGACATAGGCAGTTGTCCCAACGCCGTAATATCGGTTAGACGCCCGAATATCGCCCGTCACACTCAGCTTGTCGGAGTCGGTCGTGTTGCCGATGCTGACGTTCCGCGAGCCATGAATACGGATTGCTTCCGTGCCCGTAGTGGAGAACGCCAGCACGTTGGCGGACGGGGACCACATCCCAACATCAAGGTCACCCGTGAAGCTGTAGGCAGGCGCACCCGTCGTGCCACGCGCCGCAGAAACCTGCGTGTCCACGATGACGTTTGCCGCTTGCGCGTTGCCGGTGAACACCGCGCTAGGCATATTGAGAACGCCAGCGCCGCTCACATTGCCAAGCTCGGTGTAGGTGCTGCCCGAAAGCGAACAGAACTGAAGGAGCTTCTTGGCCGCGTTTGTCGTGGAAATCGACATGACCTGATCGGCCTGCGTCGGCGTTTGGCCAGAGTTGTTGAAGTCGAACGTCTTTCCGATGCTAGACCCGGCTTCATAGCCGACGAACAGAAGGCGGTCGGAAACCAGGCCCTCCCACTCAAACCGACCGTTCGCCGCGATGTGAACGAGCGCGGCTCCGCTTTCGACGGAAAAGCGGTTGCCGCCGAAGCCTCGGATGACAGCGGCGCTATTCGGGTCGTTTGCACCGACTTGTGTGCTGTTTTCCCAATACCAGCGCAGGACTTCAGCCGGACCGCCCGTGCTTGGGTCGATCAGGCTGGTAAGCGCCATCTCCCCCGCGTTGCCCGTGCGCTTCATGCCACCAAGCGACGTGCCTGCCGCATTGGAAATAATCGTCTCGCCGGTCTTCAGGACGCGGTGGATGGAGTTGCCAGCGATTTGATAATCGTGAAACCGAGACGTGGCGTTAGATGCCGTGTCGGTGACATTGACATCCAGCGCGGTGAAGACCGTAGTGCCTTCGTTCCACGTCTGCGTTGCGACAACCAACGGCGCGTCAACAATGGCCGTGCCGCCCGCAAGGGTGATAGCGGGGACATTGATAGACCCGTCCGTAATGGCGGTTCCGTCAATCGTGCCGCCCGTAATCGCAACCGAATCTGCGTCCTGCGTCGCCATCGTGCCAAGGCCAAGCGCGGTTTCGATATAGTCCGACAGAATAGCGCCCGTGACCGTTTTAAGGGGTCCGGTAGAGCGCCACGTTGCAATCAAGTCCGTGCCAACAACATCGGCTTCGGTTGCGAGGTCGGCGTAAGTCTGGCGGGGAGGCGTCGTCATTTCGTGACCTAGAACTTGATGATGAACAGCAGCGCGATGTTGCGCGGACGGGTTTCGGTGCCGCCAGTCGAAGCAGTGTCGTAAGCCGTGATTGTCTCGCCAGCCGTGTTGCCGGTCGTGGTCAGGCCGGATGCAGAGTCATTCGTCGATGCAGCCGGTTGGACGCTGTGAACGTGCGCCTCAAACTCATCCGCCTGCGCCGAACCGAACGCCCGGGCAGGGTCGATGCCCCGGCTATCATCCCAACCACGCGCGAACTCACCGCGCATATCCGGCACGTTAAAGGTCGTGGAACCGTCGCCAGTCCCGAACACAGTGCCGATAGCTGCAAACAGCCCCGCATACGTCGCCCGCGAGACAGCCGCACCGTCACACTCTAGCCAGCCGGTAGGGGCTGCGTTCGCGCCGTGCATGGTGATCGAGCCGACAGGAACCGCCGCAGCCCACGTTCCCGCCGCGCTGAGGAACTTGGCTGCAGCCGTGTCGCCAGCAGCCGGAGCCGGAACGAGGCCCTTCGTCCCGCCCGACCCGCTATCACCCACAACCGCGTTGAGAATGGTCGTGGCCTGCGTAGCCGTCAGGTCTTCAGGAACACCCGTCCCCGCCGTGACCCGACCCTTGATCGTCAGCGTAGCCATGTTGGCCAGCTTGGCGTTGGTGAAGGACGCATCGGGGACCGTGACGGTATCCGTGAACGTCGCGGGGTCGTTGAACGTAGCAGGGCTTTCAAAGGTGCTTGTGGCCGTCACCGTGAGCGTATCGCCCGCAGCATCGCCTAGCGACGTGTTGCCGGTGACCGTCAGCCCCGTAAGCGTTTGGGTTCCGACAATCGAAAGGCCGGATGCGTTCCACGTTGCCGCAACCACCCCGCCGCCAACCAAAGCGCCGGTGTTAGCCGAGGGGAAGTAAATCCCCGTGTCCGTGTCGCCAATCACACCGAAGGACGGCGTTCCAAGCGAGCCGCCGCTAACCCGCACCCCTTGGGCAAACGGGATTGCAAGCGTCGTGGTCGTCTGGCCATCCGATGCAATGGACTGCGTGATAGCCGTCGAAAGGTCCGACAGCAGCGAGTTCCAGTCGTCCGACAAGATGGTTTGCCCCGGAATAGCGGGGTTCCAAGTGCTTGCCGGTGCGGTGTAATTTCCAGAGCCGTTGCGTGCGATGACTAAATCTCCTGCCCGTGGTAGGCTGCGCCCATGGATTTATATGGCGCTTTCATTGTGCTGCTCGCCGGTTTGCTGGTCTGGCGTTCTGAGTGTCGGGCTGAGAGAATCCAGCGCCTGTACGACCAGCTCCGGGACCAGCAGCCGCCTGAAGCGCCTTTGCAAGCGCGCCCGCGTCTGGTGTGGAAGAACCCGCAGCAGCAGTAAGCTGGGCTTGCAGGTCTTCGGGAGAAAGCAGAAGCAGCCGTGCAATCTCATCACGCACCGCCTGAGGCTTGGCAACCGACATACCGCGCGCAAAGCCCGCAAGGGGGGCCACGGCAGCTTTACCGGCAGTAAGCGTCAACGCACCTAGCAAGTTGCCCGGGCTTTGCGCCATGTTCCGCGCCAGATCAGCCGTAAAGCCCGTGCTTCCGTCTTGTTCTGCCATAGCGGCCAAGGCTTCAGCCGTGACCGAGTTTGTTCCGGGAGCCATCCGACCACCCGACCGCGCCAACTCAATCTCAGCACCGATGCGCTGCATGAAGCTATCAGCGCCTTCAGGTCCGATCAGGCTGGCCAGTTTCTCGCGCGTCACCGGCACATTGAGTTGGTTAAGCTGGCGCGTGGAAAGCCGCCCCGATTGAGCGTCACGGAACAGCCGATCAGCGAAGCCAGCAACCAGCGCGTTACGCTCTGCCTCGCCCATGCGCTCGGTTGCTTGAGCAAACGTGCGTTGAGGGACGCCAACACCGAACAAGCGATCAGACTGGCGGAAGGCTTCTTCAAGTCGGATAGGGTCGCCACCGGCAGCCAAGGCGCGAGAATAAGCGCCTTCCTCCCCCCCTGTCAGCCTAACGAGTTCATCTCGAAACTGAGAAACAGCACCAACAACGCTACGGCCTTCTTCGTTCAGGTTCAGGCGACGGGTCGTGGAATCGCGATAGTTATTGACTACATCATCCAGCCCGCGCTTGACGTAATCGAGAGTTTGCATCGACGGAACTTCGCCGGGCAGAAACTCAATCTGAGGCTCACCAGGCCCTTCGCCCTCAAGATGAGCCAGCGCCCGCGCCTCCGCATCATCCGCCTCATTAAGCAGGCGCGCTACATCATCGTTCGCGGCTTTGGAAAGGTCGATGCCTTCGCGGTTCAAACGCTCATCAAGCGCCTCGCGACGGGCGCGCCGAGCAACAGCCGCCGCAGAACGATCAGTGTCGCCAACCGCACGGGCGTAGCTAGGATAGCCGCGCAGTTCTCCCTCAATGGCGTTAATCACGTCTTGAGACGAGATGCGCTGATAGTTGTCGGCGCTATCCGCCGTTGCGTCCGCAACGTCGCCGAAGAACCCAGCCGCCCGCGCACGGTCTGCCATTTGTTCCAGCGACAAACCTTCATCACGAACAGCACGCGAGCGCCAAGCCCCTTGACGGTTCCAAATATCAGCCCCGATCTGTGCCAGTTCGCCGCCATCATCGCGGACACCGCCATTTTGAGAAATAAACTCAAGAAGCGTCTGGCCTTGGCCAGCGCCGCGAACGCCACGGCCAGCGCGCATTGCGTCAAGATCAGCGAAAAGCTCAGGGTCGCGGGCCGCACGTTGAACCCCTGTTGCGCGAGGCTCATTGCGCGAGACAACAAACAGCCCAAGCTCTTCAGGATTGCGGCCCTCGTTCCGAGCAATCTTATAGGCACGACGCAACGCGGCCTGACCAACCGGGCGCGCAAGGATGTTTTCAATCAGCGGCGACGGCTGAACCTGCATCGAATAGGCTTCGTCATAGATCGGACGCGCCCTAGCCCGTCCAGTCGTGGCGAGGTTCTGAATCATATCCGCCGAACCGGCAGGGTCCATGCCCGTCAGGTCTGCAAAGTCCTGCACAACGCGGTTGGGCTGCTCGACCGCTCGCGCGCCAAGCTGCGATTGCGCCATGTTTCCGGCACGGCCAGAACGACGGGTAAGCGCCGCCATGTTGGCAATACCGGACGGGCCAATAGCTTCCGCCGCCGTGATAGGCTTGCCCATCGCCGCAATCGGGTTTCCAGCCAGATCAGCACCGGACGATTCAAGAAGCCGAGCGAGGTACTGTTGCGCGCCCGTAGTGGCTTCCGGCGTAATCTCCGCTTCCGGCGCAACACGGCCAAAGCCACGGCTAAGAACAGAACCGGCCTCCGAAAAGCCAGAGCCGAGCCTGCGGAAGCCCTCGCCAACTATCGGAGCGGCACCCTGTACGACGCCGCCCGTTCCGGCACCCAACGCCGCACCCAGCGCCGCGCCTTGCGCACGGTCCTCAAGACCGCCCTCGCCAGCCGTGCCGCCGTACACCGCGCTAGTCAGTCCGCCAACTTGCATAGCGCGACCAATCTGAGCACCGCGCGTTGCGCCTTGGCTAATATATTTGGTGCCGCTCAATCCAGGGACTAGCGCAGTTCCGACAAAGCCCGTGATACCGCCCGCGTCACGCAAGCCGCCTTCTTGCTCGTTAAGGACGGACTGCATATCGCGATAGTCGCTGCGAGCGTCTGAGAACGACTGACCACGCGCGACCGCGCCAGCAAGCGTAGCGGCTTCATCCAGCAACGGAACTTGCTCGCCAGCGCCAGAGGCAAAAGCACCCATCTTGTCGAAGGCGTTTTCTTCGCGAGCGCGGATACCCCCGAAGACCTGATCGGTGTCCCGGCCTTCGGAATAGTAGGGCCTACCGCGCAAGGTCACGATTTGACGGAACGTCTCGCCTTCGTTCTGAGGCATGAGAACGCGAGCGCCCTCACCCAGCGAGGTCTGTTCTTCCGGCGTCAGGTTGTTCCAATCCACCACGCCTTCCGGCAGATCAAATCCGCCATTGGCCGGAGGAAGTTCGGACATAGGGTCAACAGCAGGAGCCATCGCGGCAGCGCCGCCCATCTCCGGGAACATCTCGTCAATGTTGGCTTCGATCTCGTCGTCAGTGAAGCCCTGCGCGCGTTGTGCCGCGTAGATTTCTTCCCGCGTCAGGCCGCTGTCACCGACCGTCTGCGGAGCCGCTTGTGGCGCGCCTTGCAGGCGTGGTTGTGCGGGCCGTTGCGGACGTGGCGGCGTCTGGTCAAGACGAAAGCCGGGCGGCAAACCGTCAGCACCGGACGGAGCCGGAGACACGGGGTCAAGACGAAAGCCGGGCGGCAAGTCTTGCATCATTGCGGCACCCACTGACCGCCGCGCCGCACCATGCGCTCACCGTTAGGGCCGGTAGCCGTCCGACCCTCCAGCGGGTCACGCACACCGCCAGTTGGAGCCAACGCGCCAGCGGTCGCCAGTTGTTGCTCTGCCGCGCTCCGCTGGCGCGTGGCCATCTCTTCGCCTTGGTTGATCGTGGCCATAAGCCCGCCTACCGACTGGTTAAGGTCGCCCGCTGTCACACGCTCAAGAAGCTGAATGTCCGCATTCGACGGGTTAGCGCCAAGCGATTTGGCCATGCCGACACGCAGACGGCCCGACGTATTCAGATACTCTTCCGTCGCCGCCACCTGCCGACGCGCGTTTCGGTCGCCAACCGCAGCCGCCGCCCGTGCCGCAAGCAACCGCTGCTCAGCACCAAGGCCGGAGATAACGTCGCCCGATTGCAGCAGCTCGCGCATCCGGCCAATCGTCGGCATCACGTCCGTATCAATCGCGCTGATACGCCCCGTAATCTCAGTCGAGACAGGCGACGGCGCAACAGGACGCTCACGGCCCTGAATCTGTCCACCAATCTCGCCTTGCGGGCCGTAGAAAGTAGAAACCGCCCCTTCACCCGTCGTGACGACTTGAGGACGCTCCGCCACAATGCGCGCGGTCTGGTCGCCATAGGTCGGAGAGACGTTGCCAACATCAGTCACGCCGTTAGGCGCGGTCTGCATAATGTCGCCGCCCGCAACAAACGTGCGCGGGTTACGGAACGTCTCATCGGTTCCGGCAATACGTTGCGCGCTGCCCTCTGCCACGACTTGCGGCGAGTACTGTTGCGACACCGCCGTCGTAAACGCATCCGGGTTCGTCGCCGCCAACCAAGCCATAACAGGGTCGTTGCGGATTTGCGCCGGAAGCATCTCCATCAACGCCTGCTGAGATTGGTAGTTATTCAGCATGGATTGTGCGCCTTGCAGATCGCCCGACTCCGCCAGTTGGCGAATGTGCGAGGCAAGCGCGGGCGGGATTTGACCTTGCGGAGCCGCTTGTGGCGCAGCCTGCGGCATGGGTTGCGGCGGCTGCATCGGAGGAACGTCGGCCATCGGCATAGGCGCAGAAGGCATTCCAGCCGGAGCGGCGGAGGGCATAGGAGAACCGGCCACGGACGCAGCGGGGGCAATCGGAGCCTGTTGCGGAATCTGCGTGTTTGTTACCGGCGGGGGCGAAATGGCGTTGGCCAGATCGACGCCTTGCGGGACAGGCGCGGCAGGCTCAAGAATAGACGAAATGCGAGCGCGGATAGCGTCGTCCGCCGCCGTGCGCTCTGCCTCCACCGCCTTCTCAGCCTTGTTCGCACCCCATTGGGTGATGCCTTGGGCAAGCAGACGTGCGCCTAGTTCGCCGTATCCACCGCGAATATCGACCGGACGGCGTTGTTCCTCCAGCAGTTTGGCCAGCATTGCCGAACGGCGAACCGCAGGGCTTTCCAGCAACTGAGGGGCAGGCATGGGAGCGCGGGCCATTAGCGACCGCCTCCCATCGTGCCGATAGCCGCTCCACCAAGCTGGAACAGGCCATTCATGAGGGCTGTCTGCTGGCCCATCCGCGCCTGATAGTTCGCGTTCTGCTGGCCAATGCTCAGTTGGTTAGCGCCAAGAACATCCGTCTGGCCCACGGCAGTCGGCGTGTATTGAACGCCTTGCGGCATACCGACCTGACCCGTGCCGAGAAGGGCTTGCAGTTGGGCTAGCGGCTGATTCTGGACATAAGCCCGCTCTTGCAGGCCCTGCGTCCGCGCCTGATTACCGAATGTCCCGCCCGCAATGGCTTGCTGAATCGCGCGAGATTGCTCATCACCACCGGCTTGGATTGCACGGTTAGCGGCCTCGCCGTAAGCGTCGGTTCGATCTCTTGCAAAATCCTGACGAAGATTACGCGTAGCCTCGCTGTTTGCACCCAAGCCCTGAGCGGCAAGGCGCGCATCCTGACTGCGCTCCATGCGGTCGAATTGCGGGTCAAGGCGACGTGTCTGGCTCGCATATACCGAATCCTCAAACCGTTGGCGGTCAAAGTTAGGCGCGTCAAAGCCTTGCAGTTCCGGCAGGCCCTCGGTGTTCAGCGGACGGCCAAGCGCATCGTTCACGCGACCAATCTGCTGCCCCGCCGTATCCAGCGCACCGCCATAAACAGACGTGGAGCGGTCGTAGTTCTGCTGCTCACCGGGCGAAAGCGTCGTCTCTTGACGGTAGCCACCTGGTTGAGTGGGGTCGGCAACATATCGCGTCGTGCCTTGCGGGCCGCTAGTGCCAATAAGGTTCAAACGCTGTTGCTCGCGCGCCGTCGCGGTGTTAGCCGCGCCTTGAGCGTTGGCGAGCTGTACGGGGTCAGGGGCTGCCGGGGGCCGAGGCTTGCTCACTCACACGGTCCTTATTGAAGCGATGGGATGCCCATTCGCTTTCGAGGAGACCGGAGATGATGCAGTCGTCATCACCATAACCACGCCGGATAGTCCCCTCATGTTTGAAACCAAACTTTGAGAGAAACTGGCGAGCGCGACGCAACTTCTTCGGCGTCAGGCTGGTGATTCTCGCCGCTCCTAGCTGATAGAACGGATAGCGCATGATGCCCGTAACGAGACGAGGCGTCAACCAATCAGGGCGAATCGAGGCAAAGCTAACCTCTATGTTGCGATATTGGGGCTGATACGCGTTGAACACGACGCCGCCGATGAGATTATCGTGCTTATCGACCACCCCGATGGCCTCGCATGGTCCCCAATCCAGTCCATGCCCGATCTGGTCCGCTACCCATTGAGCGACGAGAGGGGAGAACGGGCCGCTGACAAGTTTCATTTGCGCTTCCTCCAAGGCGTAGGCATTATACGTCTTGCGAGCGGCGTGGAAAGCAGACACGCGGAGGACGCTCTAGATCATGCTGGCGACGGCTGCCTGATCTGATTGCCGGTTTAGCGCCCGGCCTCGCAACATTCGGGTGATCGGCACTTGCTGATCCTGCCGGACAAGCGCCCTCGGTTCACGCCGGGGGCGTTTTGCTTACAACTGCCCGCCCGTCTGGTTCTGGAACTTCAGGTTAAAGGCCACAATCTCAACGGTCGAGTTGGTGGCGCGGGAAGGTTCCTGAATAGACACAATCCCATCGCCGTCATACGAAACCACCGTGTCATCATCCACGGCAAGGTCGAGGAACAACAGCGGGTCCGGCTCAACCCTCAACCGCACGGCACCGCAGTAGCCAATCCCTGTAACGCTCGTCCAGCTATCGCGCGTCTCGGTCGCGGATGCCCAAACGCTGGAATCCCATACGCCGAAATCCCACGTTGCGCCCGTCGTCCTGATCGTGGTCGGAACCGCAGTCGGGATGCTTTCCTTAAAGTCCGTAACCACCTCAACGGCAGGCGAAATGTTGTTGGCAATCCGATAGACCGGTTGCAGCATCTCAAACTTCTTCAGGTCGCCGCGCGAACCGAAGTAGTTAAACGCCGTCTTCATATCCGCGACGATGCCCGTCTCATCATCCGCATAGCCCGTGTCCCACTGGCACACCGCGTCCGTCGTGCCAAAGTACATCTGGTCATTGGCCACAGCCCAGCAAAAGGCGTTGATGCCCGTGAACCGGCACCATGCCCCCGTCTGGACGTTCTGCACGAACTGCACCGACCTCGACAACGGGGCTTCCGGCACGTTGAAAATGGCCAGCGTACCCTTTTGATACAGCACCCCTTCCCAGCCGAAGTTGGACCGATACGACTGCGAAGCTTTCTGAAAGGCGTTTTGGATGCGCTGCGTCAGGGCGACGAGGTTTTCTTGCGCGCGATCCAGCTTCAGCGCCTGCGAGAGAGGCACAACGCCGTCCGTCGTCAGCAGCACAAGGTCGGAACCGTACTTGATAAGCCCACGACGCGAGAGAGGCAGGCCAAGGTCATACACCCCCACCAATGCCCAGTTGTTGGCGTCCGAAGGGTCCAGCCCTTGATACACCGCGACCTGACCCTGCGTCGTAACCCAAACGGCCAAATCATCCGCACCGGAGCCGCTATCGAGCGTCCATGTGGCTTGGCAAAGGATAGAACCGCCCTTGTCGAAAATCGGGCCAAGGTCCAGCAGATTGGCTGTCCCCTGAATTGCAAACGGCTCAAGGTACCAGCACCGCAGGCTGTCCTCTTGCACAAAGAACAGCCGCCCTTTGTGGTCCATCACGTCAACCAGGGTGCGCGGGTCCAGCGTAATCGCGCCCGCCGTGCCGGTGATGGCCGTAGCGGTAAAGGTCGTGCCTTCGTAATAGATCGGGTCGTCCGCACCGTTGGCGGCAATCAGAAACGTCCCCGCATCATTGGCGAAGTTAATCCACTGCCAACGGGCGCTGCCGGTCCCCGTATAGACCTCCACCGGCGTATCGTCCTGATTGGACACGTCATAGATCGAGCCGCCACACGCCGCGAAAATGTCGTCTGCTACCGATGCAAACCCACCCCGCCAGACCATCAGCGTCTCAACGGGAAGCGGCAACGCCGTCTGCCACGGGATGAAACCCTTACGCAGTTCCACATAGCCCGCGCGCGGAATGAAGTTGTCCAGAATGACCGCGTTTTCAGGCGGCATATTGGCCAGCGGGGATTGAGCATCCCAACCACCCACCGGGGCCGGAATAGCTTTACCGACAGTCACCCGGCGCTGTGTGACCGACTGTAGGGCCTGCCGCCCGTAACCCCTGACAGCTTGCCTCATAGCGTGAGCCAACCTCTGACGTACTCTGCTTCTTGATGAGCGTAGCGTGCCGCGTCTATCGGCGTCCGCCCTTCACGGGCCAGCGCAAGAGCGCGCTCGAATATAGCGTCTGATCGGCGCATGTATTCGTCTCTTGTAATGCCCAGCCGGTCCCATGGCGCAAGATACACCATGTCAATTCTTCGTCTCATAACGCAACCCAAGCCCCCGAACGATTCTGATAGCCTTGCGAGCCGATGTAGAACAACCGACCGTCTGGGCTATCCGCAGCGGCAGGCAAAGCAGACCCGTAACCCGGCCCATAGACGGCCAGCAGCGCGTTGATGCGCTTGCGCTGCGTCTCCTGGTTCTTCGTGTCCGCGATGGTGAGAAACAGCATCATCCGGGGAAATTACCCATCTGGATGTTAGTCGGCCAGCCGTAGTAGCTGCCCCCGGTGCTATCAATCACCGTGTTGCCGCCGTCCCGCGCCATTCTTTGCGTTCTTTCACTCATATAGCTGCGATAATCTTCGCTATATTCCAGACCCTTGGACTTCAGGAACCGCCACCGGATGCCGAGCGGGAATAGCTTGTCATCTAGATAGGTTTCGTCTGTGTCGGCTAGGAACTCCTGCTGCGGAACGCCAGCGTCCGACTTCGCCCAGTATTTCGTGATGTACTCGTACGCAATCTCTTGCCCAGCCGGAGGCGTTGGAGTCACAAGGAACTGCCCGTCACGCTCCACGAACGCGAGGAACACGCGATTGAGTTGGGGCTGTGCTTGGATGGCCTGCCACTCTTGCGGAGTGATCGGGCCATAGACGTAGCGCATGGTCGTTCGGTTGAAGAACGAGTTAGCGACGAAATGGTCTAGGTCCGCCGGAACCGCGCTGGACTGGACCGCGCTTGCGACCGTCTCAAAGAGGTGCTGACGGCGCATGATTTGCCAGTCATAGGCCCCCGCCAGCTCGTCGCCTTCCTCATTGGCCAGCGCGAGAAGCTGCTGGACCTGAATATCAGTCGAGGCGATGACTTCCGTAGGAAGCGGAAGCGAGAGAAGGCGGCAGGACCGGCGAATGATTCCGAGCAAATCCACGGCTTAGACCTTTGGCGGGCGTCCGCGCTTTTTCGGCAGCGGAGGGGTTTCTACAGGTTCGGCAGCCCCTCCCGGCTCCCCGTCGTTGTCATGGTCCATAGCTTCCAACGGCGCATGGTTGAAGGCTTCCTTCAGGTACATATCATACTCTGCGCCATGTGCCTTCTTGTCAGCGTCTGTCGCCAGACGCGGGCCGATGACAGACGAAGAATCCGCCTGAAAGCGGAACATGAGGCGCTTGCCTTCCTTGAAGAAGGTCGCCCCCGGCTTGTACATCACGTCACGTTCCAGACCGCTCATGCCGCTTCCTCTCGTTTGGCCTCTAGCGCGAGGGCCAGTTTGTCTTCAAGTTCCCGAATCCGCTGCGTCATCTCCGCAAGGGGCTTTTCAGCGTCGGTCTGGTCAATGAACCGTTGAGCCTTCGCACGGAGGGCATGACCACCCATCGGGACGCACTTGGCAAGCTGACTGTCCGAAAGACCAGCAAGGGCCTCCACGGTGCGGATATGGACGCTGTTAAGCTCAATGACCTGACTGCGGCCAATGCCTGCCCATTCGTCCAGCGGCGTACCGCTTTCAGGGGCTTCCATGTTGGCCTTGAACGCGGCGTATTTGGTAGGCCAGCGGTCGCGGTGTTCGTCCTTCACCGCCACGTCCACGATGTTCTTGTTGTCGCCCGGCACGATCAGTTCGACGTACTCCACATCATTCCAGACCTCGCGGCCTTCCTTCTCCGACAGGAAGTTATTGCGAACCGGCTTGATGTGGAAACGCGGGATGACCCTATCCCGTCCGTCTGGCGCTACATAATCCATCTATGACCTCCAATAGACCGTATCATTGCCAATCCGCATCTTGCGGGAATAGCCGGGCAAGTCCGCTTTTGGGCCTAGCCCTTTCTCTTCAAGCACGATGATAGGCGAAAACTTCTCGATTGTCGCCATAGCGCCTTTAATCGCGTCAGCCTCCGCGCCTTCAATGTCCAGCCAGATCAGATCGCATTGATCGAGGTTAAGGCCGTCGATAGTCAGCACCGGCACCGCAGTCCCCGGCAGCGTCTTGTGAGAGCCGCAGTTGTCCGTGTCTATGCGAAGGATGCCGCACGTTCCGACCTGAGAGCCTAGCGCGGTGTGATAGATTGCCACGTTCGGCAGCGGCACATTTTCTATCAGGCAGTCCCAGTTGTCCCTGTCCGGCTCAAACGTGATGACCCGATCAAACACCTTGGCCAGCGCGAGGGGATAGACGCCGACGTTTCCACCCGCCTGCACACAGACGCGCTTTTCCTTCACCAGCGGAAGGACAACGGGCATAGCCGCCGCGCACTCAGTCACCACCGCGTTACGGCAGCGAACGTCAAAGTCGGGCCACCAAAGGCCGTCTATCTGTTTCATCCGGCTAATAGCTTTCCCATGTCTGGAATCAGGCCAG
>Ga0181338_1000058_pt1 | contig 30252 bp, 26 predicted proteins | sample Sp13VDMM110SD_FD_122168 | JGI IMG/M metagenome (GOLD analysis project Ga0181338, IMG submission 122168) | Freshwater viral communities from Lake Michigan, USA - Sp13.VD.MM110.S.D | ecosystem: Environmental > Aquatic > Freshwater > Lake | place: USA: Michigan | collected 2013-04-23
GGCACCTACCCGACCAATCACTTCCGCTCGCCGGGCGACAAGTTCAAGCTGAAGGAAGGCGATGCCATCGTCGACTGGATGCGCGAGGTCGAAGGCGACGAGGCCCCGGGCCTGAACCGGAAGGCCGCCAAGGTGCCGAACCGGCCGCGCAACATCGCGGAGCCGAACAAGCCCAACGGCGACCAGCAGCCGGGTGACGAGACGGGCAACGCGACCGAACCGTCCACGGCCCAAGACCCGGATCAGGTCGACCCCGACCTGGCCTAGGCCATCCACCCCCTCCCCGTAGGGGTTCCGAGCCGGGGGCCTCACCGCCCCCGGCTCTTTTCTTTGAGGCGCTCTCCATGACCACCGCCGTCGCCATCGCCAACCTGGCTCTGTCGCACCTCGGCGACGACGCCACGGTCGTGAACCTCGACCCGCCGGAGGGCAGCGCGCAGGCCGAACAGGCCGCCCTGTTCTACCCCATCGCTCGCGACGCGCTGGTCGAGATGTACCCCTGGAACTTCGCCCTTCGCCGCGCGACGCTCGCGCTGCTCGAAGAAGAGCCGGTCACACAGTGGGCCTACGGCTACGCCCTGCCCTCGAACGTGCTCGGCGTGTTCTCGGTGCAAGGCCCCGACGACACAGACGACTTCGTCAGCACCGCCTACGGCCCGCTGGTCGCGATCAACGGCGTCCACGACTTCGAGATCGAGGGCCTCGCCGATGGCACCCGCGTGCTCTACACCAACGTCGCCGACGCCCGCATCCGCTATACGGTGGCGGTCACGGTGCCCAGCTTCTTCCCGCCGCTGTTCACCCTCGCCCTGTCCTACTTCCTGGCCAGCTTCCTCGCCGGCCCCGTGCTCAAGGGCGAGACCGGCCGCACGGTGGCGGCCCAGATGCTGCAGATCATGGGCGGCTTCCTGAACAAGGCCCAGATCCAGGACGCCAAACAGCGCCGCGCCAACCGGGTCCGTGACGCGCACGTCGCCCCGTGGATGGGCGCACGCTGATGGGCGGCACGCTGCGCACCAACTTCCGCTCCTTCGCAGGCGGCGAGATCACGCCCGAGATGTACGGGCGGATCGACGACGTCCGCTACCAGACGGGCCTCGCCCTGTGCCGGAACTTCGTCACCCTGCCGCACGGGCCGGCGCAGAACCGCGCGGGCTTCGAGTTCGTGCGCGAGGTCAAGGACAGCACCAAGGCCACCCGCCTGCTGCCCTTCACCTTCAGCGCCGCCGACACCGTCGTGATCGAGTTCGGCGAGGGCTATTTCCGCTTCCACAGCCAGGGCGGCACGGTGCTCGACGGGCCCGACCCCTACGAGGTCGAGAACGACTACCTCGAGGCGGACCTGTTCAAGGTCAAGTTCGTGCAATCGGCCGACGTCCTGACGCTCGTCCACCCCGACTACCCGGTGACCGAGCTGCGCCGATCCGGCCCGACGTCGTGGGCCGTGACGGCGGCCACCACCGGCCCGGGCATCGACCCGCCGTCGGGCCTCAACGTCGTGGCCACCACCGCGGGCGCGAGCTATCTGCGCAGCGACGAGTATGTCGTGACCTCGGTCATCGGCACCGTCGAGAGCGCGGCCTCGGCACCGGACAGCGCAACCAACAACCTGAACGCGGCCGACACCTACAACACCATCAGCTGGACGGCCGAGACCGGGGCCACAGGCTATCGCGTCTACCGCAAGGCGGGCGGCCTGTTCTATCTGATCGCCGTGCTCGACGGCAACGGCTCGGTCAGCGTGATCGACGACAACCTGCCGGCCAACGGCGGCATCACCCCGCCGCAGGCCTCGGACCCCTTCGCCGACGACAACAACCCCGGGGCGATCACCTATTTCGAGCAGCGCAAGGTGTTCGGCGGATCGCTGGCCCAGCCCCAGAATATATGGTCAACGCGCACCGGGTCGGAGGTCGACTTCAACTACTCGGTGCCGCCGCGCGACGACGACAGCATCCAGTTCGCCATCGCGGCGCGCGACTACAACCAGATTATCCACCTGGTCCCGCTTCAGGATCTGATCGTCATGACCCAGGCGGGCGAGTGGCGCGTGTCCTCGGGCGGCAACGCCTGGGTGCCCGGGGGCTTCGGCGTCCGGCCGCAGTCTTATGTCGGGGCGGGCCACGCGACGCCGATCACCACCGGATCCAACCTGGTCTTCGCCGACACCGCGGGCCATATCCGCGAGATGTCGTACCAGGACACGGCCGGCGGCTATCTGACCGGCGACCTGTCGCTGCGCGCGCCGCACCTGTTCGACACCTTCGAGATCGTCGACAGCGCCCAGGTCAAGGCCCCCTACCCGATCCTGTGGTTCGTCAGCTCCAGCGGCAAGCTGCTCGGCATCACCTACATTCCCGAACAGCAGGTCGCTGGCTGGCACCAGCACGACACCGCGGGTCTGTTCGAGAGCGTGGCCGCCGTCCGCGAGGGGAGCGAGACCGCGCTCTACGCCGTCATCCAGCGTGAGATCAACGGCAGTTCGGTGCGCTATGTCGAGCGCATGCGCAGCCGGGCGTTCAGCGCCGCGGCCGACGCCTTCTTCGTCGATGCCGGCGTCTATTACAGCGGCGTCGCCATCGACGAGGTGACGTCGGGCCTCGAGCACCTCGAGGGTGAGATCGTGTCGATCCTGGCCGACGGTGCGGTGTGCCCGCAGCAGACCGTCATTGACGGCGGTCTGCCCGAGGCGCTCCCCGCCGAGTGCGAGACGATCATCATCGGCCTGCCCATCGAAGCCGACCTGCAGACCCTGCCCTTCGCGGTCGAGATGCCGGGCGCGGGACAGGGCCGGCCGAAGAACATCAACGAGCTGTGGCTGCGGGTCTACCGCAGCTCGGGCGTGTTCGCGGGTCCGAACTTCGAGAACCTGACCGAATACAAGCAGCGGACCACCGAGCCCTACGGCTCGCCGCCGGCCCTGACCACCGACGAGATCGCCATCAAGATCGCACCGTCGTGGTCGATGGGCGGGCAGGTCTGCATCCGCCAGTCGGACCCGCTGCCATTGACGATCCTGTCGATCTCCGCGGAGACGGTCGTTGCGGGTTAAGGTCCGCCTCGCCCAGATCGAGGACGCGAACAGCATCGAGCCCCACCTGCGAGACGCGGATCGGGCCGAACTGATCGCGGCCTCGGGGCCGGACGTCCTCGGCCAGCTGCGCGAGGCAGTTGAGCTGTCGCGAGGCCGGCTGGGTCGGATGGCCTTCGTCGCCGAGCACGACGGTGAGATCGTCGCGCTCTTCGGGTTTGTGCCCGCGGGCTCGTTGTCGGGCACCGCACACCCCTGGCTGGTCGGCACACCGGGCCTGGCTCGGGTGCCCGGTATGTTAAACAGGCTCTCGCGCTCCTACTGTTCGGCGGTGCTGGGCGAGTATCCCCTGCTGGTCAACTATGTCGACGCCCGCAATGTGACGAGCGCCGCGTGGCTGAAGCGGCTGGGGTTCAAGCTCGACGCGGCCCAACCCTTCGGTGTCGAAGGCCTCCCCTTCCACCGCTTTGAAATGCGAGGCCCTCTTGTGTAACCCGGCAGCGATCATGGGCATGCAGGCTGCGGGCGCGGGCATGAGCGCGGTCGGAGCCTACGGCTCGGCCAAGGCCCAGAAGAGCGCGCTCGGGTTCCAGGCCCAGATGGCCGACGTCAACGCGCAGCTGGCCGAGCGCCGCGCGCAGATCGCCCTGGAGCAGGGGGCCTACCAGGCCCAGGAGATCGAACGCCAAGGCGCGCGGGCCAAGGGCTCGCAGCGCGCGGCGATGGGTGCCGGCGGGATCGCGCTCGACAGCACCACCGCCCTGGCCATCGTCGCTGGCACCGACATGGTGTCCGCCGAGGACGCGCAGCAGGCGCGGATCAACGCCGTGCGCGCGGCCTGGGGGCACCGCACCGACGCCACCAACCTGCGCAATGAGGGCGTCGCCGCCCGCGCCAACGCCAAGGGCATCAACCCGTGGGGCGCAGCGGCGACCAGCATGTTGGGCAGCGCCACGAGCATGGCCTCCAGCTACTACGGCATGCGGAAAGCGGGCTGATGGCCAACCTTCGCATCGACGACACACGCCGCGTCGCACCCGGCCAAGCCCCGGGCCAGTTCGACGCGCCCGACGCCTCGCGCGGCGCGGAGTTCGCCTCGCGCCAAATGCAGGCGGCAGGCCAGGCCGTGCAACAGGGCGGCCAGGTCGCGGCCAACATCTACACCGCCGAGCGCGAGAAACTCAACGAGACGCGGGTCAACGACGCTCTGGCGCGCGCGCAGCGCGCAGCGCAGGAACAGCAGGCCGAATGGAGCACGCTCCGAGGCGAAGCTGCGCTGAAGGTCGGCGAGACCGAGCAGCCGATCACGGACGTATACGCCCCCCGCTTCGAGCAGTCTGCCAGCCAGATCGCCGACGACATGGGCCTGACCGCCGAGCAGCGCCGCCGATACACAGAGCAGGTCGCGCCGCTGGCCAGCCGTGTTCGGGGAAGCCTGACCGAACACCTCATGCGCGAAAGCGAGACCTACAACCAGCAGGTCTATACGAGCGGGGTCGCCACCTACCAGAGCGCCATCCGCGATAACCCCGGCGATCCCGAAATCCGTGTGCAAAGCGTTGCGCGTATCCGGGAACTGACAGCCGCCGAAAGCCGCCGGCTCGGCCTGCCCGCCGCCGCTGCCGCCATCGCCGAACAGAACAACGTGGGCAAGGCGCTGCTCGATGTCGTCAAAGATCTGGCTGACGAAAACGTAGATGAGGCCCAGGCCTACTTCGACGAAAACTACGAGAGCATGACCGCGGAGCAGCGCGACGCGGCACGCACGGTCCTGCGCCCCGCGCTGGAAGCGCGGACGGCCGAGCAGGTCGCGGATATGTTTAGCCCGCAGCTGGGTGGCGCAGTCGCGGCCCCCGGCGGCGCAGCCAGTTTCGATCAGTCGATGACGTCCATCTGGGCGTCGGAGGGCTCCGCGCTCGTGGCCGAAGATAACGGTGCCGGCCGCGCGCGGTTTGGCATCACGGAACGCTCGCACCCGCAAGCCTGGGCTGACGGCGACGTCACCCGGGAAGAGGCCAACACGATCTACCGCCGCGATTACTGGAACGCCATCGGGGCGGACGACCTGCCCGCTGGCCTCGCGCACATCGCCTTCGACACCGCTGTCAACATGGGCGCGGGCCGTGCCCGAGAGCTTCTGGCCCAGGCCGACGGCGATGTGGTCAAGTTCGCCCAGCTTCGCCGCGCCGAATACCGACGCATCGCTGCTGCGGACGAGGACGGATCGAGCCGCCAGTTCCTGGGGGCTTGGCTGGAGCGCGTAGACAAGGTCGAGATGGAGGCCCTCGGCCAGACGCCCGCGGGCTCCAGCCGCGCGCCGACGATGTCGGTGACCCAGGCCGTAGCCGCGGCTCGCGCCGCTTTGCCCCCGGGCGCGCCGCCCACCCTGGTGCGCACCACCGAAGCCGAAGTGCGCCGCCGCTACGCCGATTTCGACCGCGCCGAGGCCGAAGGTTTCGCCGAAGCGGAAGACGAGGCGTTCCGCCACATCGAAGCCAACCGCGCTATGCCGGGGCCGGACATCATCTCGCGTCTGAAGCCGGGCAGGCTTGAGACGATCCGTAACTACTTCGACACGGTCACCGCGCCGCCGACGGTGCGCAGCGATCCGACCGTCCTCATGGCCATCGCCGCCAACCCCGGGCTCATCACCGAGATGCGGCCGGAAGAGATCGTCGCCACCTACGGGCGCAGTCTGTCGTCCAACGATCTCATCAGCCTGATCGGCACCTCGGCCCGGGCCAGCACCGCTGCGCGCGCCGAGGCCCAGAAGTCCGCGGTCGTGCCGCAGGAGGCCTTCTCGTCGGCCTGGTCCGCGACGCTCGACGCCTCGGGCATCGACCGCACGCCCGCAGGCCGCACCGCCGACAGCGACCGGCAGGCCCTGGCGCAGGTTAACGCCTCCGTCCGCGAAGAGGTGATCGAGCGCCAACGCACGCTCGGCCGCCAGATGAACCGCGAAGAGATCGCCGTGCTGATCGAAAACCGCCTGAGCAGGCTTGCTTGGGAGCGCCCGCAGGGTATCTTGCAGCCCTACGCCACAGGCTTCCAGACCTCCTACGAGACGATGATCCCGACGAACCAGCGCGAATACCGCACCCGCGCTCGGGAACGTCTTGGTCGCAATCCGACCGAAGCCGAAATCTTTCAAGAATACGTCCGCAACCGCATCCGAGGAAACTAGGCGCTCATGGCTCTCGAAGACCAAGACCCCGCCGAAGAACTCGAAGCTCAACGCCAACGCTTGGCCAACGCCCTGCGGACGGGCGTGGTGGAGAACCCCGACGCGCTGGCCGCCGACCGCGCCGAAGCGCAGCGCCGGGGCATGCCGGTCTCGCGCCTGCGCGCCATCCGCGAAGTCAACGGCGCGCTGCCACCCGCCAACTACGACCCGGATCTGCCCGCGCGCGCGCCGGCCACCAGCAACTTCCTCTCGAACCCGGCCAACGCCGCCGTCGCCCACGACGACATCGAGAGCCTGACCGGCCTGGAGCGCATCGTCGCCCGGGGCTTCTATTCGCCGGAAGAGAGCCGCCAGCTGATCGCCCAGACCGCGGCGCGCAATGCCCGCGAGCAAGGCCAGTCGGCGGCGCGCACGCCGCTGGGCCGCCTGCTCGAACGCCAAGGCCCCGGCGGCCGAGCCGCCGCCAACCTTCTGCGAGGCGTCGCCGAGGGCACCTCGCGCTTGGCGGGTGGTCTGGCGCGCGTGGACCAGACCCTGTTCGGCGGGATCGAGGACTTCGCCCGCCGCCAATACGACCGTGTCGGCATCCCGATATACGACTTCCGGCCGGATGAGCAGGGGCGCTTCAGCATCCAGCGCGTCCGGCCTGCCGCGGACGGCACCACACGCACCAACCAGATGACCCGAGCGTTGGAGACGCCGGCCGTCGGCTACGAGGCCGGAACGACATGGGAAGAGGTCAAGGCCCGCCCGCTGCAAAACGTCATCCCTTACGCTCTGGAGAGCGGCCTGGTATCGCTGCCCGACATGGCTGCGGCACTGGCCGTTCTGCCGGCCTACGTCGTCGCTCGCACGGGCGGCATCGGTCAAGACCGCGCTCAGAACGATGGACGCGAAGAGGCTACGGTCGCGGACCTGGTTGCTGCTCTGCCTGCGGCCAGCGCCTCGGCCTTCCTCGAACGTCTCGGCACGATGGGTATCCTCGGTGTCGGCGACGAACTGGTGCGCGGTGGTGTGCGCGGCGTCCTCGGGGCCTCTGCACGAGCGGGCCTGCAGGAAGGCATCACCGAGGCGCTGCAGAGCGGTGTCGAATACGCAGGCACCAACCTCGGCACCGAGGCCGGGTTCAACCCGGTCACCGCACTGGACCAGATGGCGGCTGGCGCGGTCGCCGGCACACCCTTCGGGGCCACCGTGCGCGCGGCCACGGCCACGGGCGAGATCGCGCTCGGCCGTTTCAGCACGCAGCAGCAGGCCGCCGAAGCGGGCGACCAAGCCGCCCAGACCCTCGGCGAACTGGCGACGCTGGCCGAAGCCTCGAAGCTGAACGAGCGCGACCCCCAGACCTTCCAGCAGTTCATTGAACAGACGTCCGAAGGCACCCCGGTCGAGAACGTCTACGTCGAGGCGCAGGCCTTCGCGCAGGCGCTGAATGATGCGGGCGTTCCGCTCGAAGACGTGGTCGCCGCGATCCCGGCCCTGGCCGACCAGCTGCCCGCGGCGCTCGCCTCGGGCGGGGATCTGCGCATGACCGCGGGCGAGTTCGCCACGCACATCGCAGGCACCGACGCCACCGCCGCGCTGCTCCCCCACCTGCGCACCGACCCCTTCGGCATGAGCCAGGCCCAGGCCAAGGACTTCATGGCCACGCGCGGAGAGGCGCTGCAGGCCGAGGTCGAAGCCGCCACGGCTCAGGCCCAGGCCACGGAAGAGCTGCGCGCCGGCCGCGAGCGCGTGCGTCAGAAGATCGCCGCGGATCTCGACACCACCGGCCGCTTCACCAAGGACGTGAACGCCGCCTACGCGACCCTGCCCTCGGCTTTCTACGACGTTATGGGTGCGCGCCTGGGCATTACCGCCGAGCAGGCGGCCGAACGCTATCCGCTGCGAACCTCGGGCGAGATGCCGACGAGCGCCGGCCGCGAGGTCATGGACCAGGAGACGGACACCGTCGACCTGATCCACTTCAGCGACAACGAAGGCATGACGGCCTCCGACCCCTCGAAGTGGGGCGCGAGCCGCGCGACGCAGAACAGCGAACGCGAGCGCCGCAATGCCGGCGCGCCGGGCCGCACCTACTTCGGCGTCAAGGGCGTCTACAACGGCGAGCCCGCCACGGGCATCGCCCGCCGGCCGTTCCAGTACCAGGCCCAGGTGCCCGCCTCGAAGCTCTACAACTTCGACGCCGACCCGCAGGGTTTGAAGCCGACGGAGGGCACGCCCGCCGAGATCGCCACCGCCTACGAGAAGGCGATCCAGGCCGCGGGCTTCAGCGGCTATCGCAGCGACGCCGTCGTGCCCGGAGCCGTGGCGCTGTTCGACAAGGTCGAAGTGTCGCTGGCCAACGTGATGGCCCAGGAGCCGCTGACGCCCGAACAGGCGACGGCGCGCGCGGCGAAACTGGCCGACGAAATCCCGGGCCTGAAGGGCCTGCTGCCCTACCTGACCACCGACGAGAAGGCCAAACTGCGCCGCGACACCGCGGCCAAGATCGCCAAAATGGTAGAGGACTTCCCCGACGCCGAAGAGATGGCGGCGGTGGCCTACTCGGGCCGCGCCAAGAAGGGCTGGTACGAGAACAGCGCCAAGGCGATCCTCGAAATCTTCGGCGCGCAGGACGCCCCGCGCTTCGCCGCGCTGCTGGCGGCGTTGTCGCCCCAGACCTCGGTTGAGGCCAACGCCTTCAACGCGCTCGCGACCTGGACCAACTGGATCAACGCCGGCCGCCCGACGGGCCAGCGCGAGATCGTCAAAATCATGGGCGAGAGCGTCCAGGGCAAGGGCACCGAGGAAAGCGTCCTCAACGCCTGGATCAACAACTCGGTCACGGCGCTGACCGCCGAGAACCCGAACGACATCACGCTCTCAGGGCCGAAGGTCAACAGCTTCATGCTCAATCTGGTCGGCGTGGTCGACGAGGTGACCAACGACGCTTGGATGGCCAACTACGCCCTGGTCGAGCAGTCGGTGTTCAAGAAGACCGGCGCGGTCCCGGGCAAAGGCCCAGGCTACATGGCGATGAACGCCGTGGCCCGGCGCGCAGCCGAGATCGTCAGCGAGAAGACCGGCGACAGTTGGTCGGCGGCCGAGGTGCAGGAGACCGTGTGGTCCTGGGCCAAGACCCTGTACGAGAAGCGCGACGCCGCTGGAGAGCGCCGCACGACCAAGGAGATCATGGCCGCGGGCGACCTGACGGCCGAAGACATTGGCTCGACGCCCGATTTTGCTGTACTGTTCGTGGACGGCGTCTTCCGCCGCATCTTGGAGGCCGGAGGCTATGGCGCAGAACTCGACGCTCTCGACGCTCGTGGACAACCTGCTCGGCGGGATGGAGCAGGAGGCGACCCGCGCTCAGTCGAAGGCACAGGGTTTGATGCAGGTGACTTCGGGCGTTATGTCGACCAAGCCGCCGCGCGCCTCGAAGAACTCCGCGCCCGCCGTCGCGAAGGCGCGCCCGCGGAAACCCCGCAGCTCTCGCTCTTCGACCAAGGCCCGGTAGGCGAACAGCCGCTCGAAGGCCAGCCCCAGGTCGTCAACATTCCCGGCCGAGGCCGGACGGTCTTCGGGCCGTTCAAGGCCGCGCGCGACGCCGCGCGCAAGTACATGGCCGACGCCGGCCTCGCGTTCACGCCGCCCACCACATACGCCAAGGTCGACGAGGCGCGCGCCAAGCGCATCGCCCAGGCCTTCGAGGACATGAAGCACGACCCGGCCGACCCGCAGGTTGCGGCGGCCTATCGCGCCATGATCGACGAGACCCTGGCACAGTGGCAGGCGATCAAGGACACGGGCCTGAAGGTCGAGTTCATCCGGGGCGAAGACCCCTACGCGGCGACGCCGCGGCTGGCGATCCTCGACGTCGTCGAGAACAACCACCTGTGGGTCTTCCCGACCGACAGCGGCTTCGGCTCCAGTGACCTCGACGTCAGCGACAACCCGCTGCTGGAGAAGACCGGCGAGGTGATCGACGGCCACGAGCTGGTGGCCAACGACGTCTTCCGCATCGTTCACGACTACTTCGGCCACATCAAGGACGGCAACGGCTTCAGGGCCGACGGCGAAGAGAACGCCTGGCAGAGCCACGCGGCAATGTACTCACCGCTCGCGCGCCGCGCCATGACCACCGAGACCCGGGGCCAGAACAGCTGGGTGAACTTCGGGCCGAAGGCCGAGTTCAACCGCACGGCGTCGGCCAGCGACACAGTCTACGCCGACCAGAAGATCGGTCTGCTGCCCGAGTGGGTGTCTTCCGAGGGTTTCCTTGGCGGGCCTACGGGCACGGCCAACGGCACCCCCGCCACCGAGACCGCAGCTTTCAAGGCCTGGTTCGGTGACAGCGTCGTCAAGGACGAGGCCGGCAAGCCGCTGGTCGTTTACCGCGGCCAGCACAGCGGCGCGTCCGACCCGGAAACGCGCCTGGGCTCCTACACCTTCGGGGACCGCGCGACGGCGTCGCTCTACGCGATGGAACCCAACGACGCCACCCAGGACCGCGTGGCCGAAGCACCCTTCGTCATCCCCGCCTACCTGTCGATCCAAAAGCCGATCCTCAACCAGGCCGACGGCGACCCTTACATCGACTTCGACAAGCTGGTTGACGCTCTGGGCCTGGACGAAACCGTCGCTATCCTCCGCGCCGACATGGACCTGCGCGATGCCGCCGAGAACACCTCGGCCTGGCAAGAAGGCCCGGGCGAAGAGTACGCCTCGATCAGCGAGATGCTGGACAAGGCCCCGGCTCGGGTCCGCGAGCTGGCCGCGCTGGCCTTCAACGTCCTCGACAAACCCTCGGTGGTCGCCGCCCTGAAGGCCGCGGGTTTTGATGGCGCGGTCCACGGAGGCTTCGGCGAAAATACGGGCGAGACCGAGTACCGGGTCTTCGACCCCGCCCAGATCAAATCCGTCTTCAACAGCGGCACCTTCGACCCGGCCGATCCGCGCATCCTCTACCAGGCCGACCCCTTCTATTCGGCGCTGGAGCGCGCCGTCGAGACCAGCTCCCTGACCAAGGCCCCGGCCGCACAGTGGAAGGCGACGCTCGCCAAGACGCCGGGGGTGAAGAAGGAGGAGCTGGAGTGGTCGGGGATCAACGACTGGCTGGACACTCTTGAGCCGGGCTCGACGGCGTGGCTCGACAACGGGATCGAGACGGTCGACGCCAAGGGCAACATCAGCCGCGAGGCCGTCCTCGGTTTCCTGCGCGCTGGCGGCGTGCAGGTGGACGAGGTGGTGTTGGGCGATCCGGTCTCCGAAGACCTGCTCTCCTCGTCGCGGCTGGCCGATGTCGATCTTCTGGCCGAGGACTACTTCGCCGCCGATTGGGCGACCGCCATGTCCTTGCAGCAGAGCTACAACAGCGAGCCGCCGACGCAAGAACAGATGGACGTCACCCGCGACCGGCTGCGCGCGGCGGCCCGACGCCGGGCTGTCCGCGAGGTCGCGCCCGATCTCGAAACACCCACCGCCTTCCAGACCTACAAGCTCCCCGGCGCGGACGACACCTACCGCGAACTGCTCATCACCCTGCCCAACATCGACGGCCCGTCGACCCATTGGGACACCGCCAACGTCGTCGCCCACGCCCGCGTCACCACGCGGACGGACGCCGAGGGCAAGCGCGTGCTGTTCCTCGAAGAGCTTCAGAGCGACTGGCACCAGAAGGGGCGGGATCAGGGGTACGAGACACCCGCCGACCCGGCGCGATCCGAGCCTGCTCGCCGGGCGATGGAGGCCTCGGAGCAAGGCGTCCGCGATGCTCTCACCAAGGTGGCGGCCGAGGGCGGGGAGGCGTTCCAGCGGGCGCTCGCGGGGCGCGAGACGATGCGCGGTTCCACCTTGGACTGGCTGGTCGGTGCTGATGCTGTGGCCCAGCGCGTCTTCTCGGGAGACCTCGACAGCGCAGCCAAGCGCGCGGTGGAGGACACTCTCGGCGTCGACCGGTACCTTGAGCTTCGCGCCGAGTTCTTGGACGCACAGCAGGCCTACCGCCTGCGCGTGGCAGAGCTGCGGGTCGCCGAGGGCGGCCAAGACGGCATCCCCGACGCCCCCTTCCGCACCAGCTGGTCGACCCTGCTCATGAAGCGGATGATCCGCTACGCCGTGGATAATGGCGCGGAGAAGATCGCGTGGATCAACGGCAACCAGCAGAACGGCGGCCAGACCGGGGGCGACGGCTCCTTCTTCTACGAGCGCAATCTGGTCAACGTGACCAACGACCTGCTGAAGAAGTACGGGACGCGGGTTGAGCCTGTCAGCTTCGTCGACCCGCGCCTGCAACCCGCGCTCGACGTGCTTCTGAAGGACCGCGACGCCTTCAGCGCGGCGACCGGCGTCGATGAGAGCGCCACCTACCAGGTGCCCATCGAAAACATCACGCGCAGGCCCGACACCCTCGGCATCCAGAACGGCTTTGAGATCACGCCGCAGCTGGCCGAGGCCGCGCGCGCGGGCTTTGCCCTGTTCCAGCGCAACCGTGGCCAGATCGCTTTCGGGGCCGACGTCAGCCAGTCGCCGAGCGTCATCAGCCTGCTGCGCGCCGCGGACCTCTCGACATTCATCCACGAGACCGGGCACTTCTTCCTCGAAGCCACGGCGCACATGGCCAACCAGGTCGACGCGCCGGCCGACATCGTCGCGGACATGAGCACCGTGCTCAACTGGTTCGAGCCGGGCATGACCCAGGCACAGTGGAACGGCATGTCGCTGGAGCAGCGTCGCCCCTACCACGAGAAGTGGGCGCGCGGTTTCGAGGCCTACCACTTCGAGGGCCGCGCCCCGAGCCTGGCCCTGCGGGACGTGTTCCGCCGCTTCTCGGCCTGGCTCAAGAACGTCTACAAATCCCTGACCGCCCTCGACGTCGAGCTGACCGACGAGGTCCGTCAGGTCATGGACCGGATGCTGGCCAACGAAGCCGAGATCAAGGAGATGGAGCAGGTCCGCGGCCTTGCGCCGGCCTTCGCCACCAAGCCCGAGTTCGCCTCCGAAGCCGAGTGGGCCGAGTACCAGAAGCTCGGCGTCGAGGCCACGGCCGAAGCCATCGAACAGCTGGAGACCCGCTCCGCGCGCGACATGCGCTGGGCCTCGGGTGCCAAGGACCGCTACGTCCGGTCGCTGCAGCGCGAAGCCGAAGAGCAGCGCAAGGCGATCCGCGCCGAGGTGACCGCCGAAGTCATGGCCGAGCCGGTCAACCGGGCGCGCGCGTTCCTGCGCCGCGGCCTGGGCGAGAACGGCGAGCCGGTCGAAGGCCCGACGAAACTGGACCTGGAGACGCTCAAGGCGCTCTACGGCGACGCGCCTGCGCGCCCGGCCGGACCCGTCGGCCAGTTCGCCACGCCGGCCGAAGGCCCGACCTGGACCAAGCTGCGCCGCGGCGGCAAGTACGGGGAGGTCGCCACCGACGGCCTGCACCCCGACATCGCCGCCTCGATGTTCGGCTACCCCAACGGCGAAGCCCTGATCGAAGACCTCGTGAACGGCGAGGACAGCGCCGACAAGATCAAGGGCCTGACCGACCAGCGCATGCTCGAACGCTACGGCGACCTGTCGTCGCCGCAGGACATCGAGCGCGCGGCCAACGAGGCCGTGGCCAACGAGGCGCGCGGCAAGTTCGTGGCCGCCGAAATGGCGATGGCCGACAAGGCCATCGGCAAGAAGTCGATCCTGAACAACGCCGCCAAGGAGTTCGCGGCCCAGGTCGTGAACCGACTGGAGCTGAAGCGGCTGCGGCCGGCGCAGTATCTCGCCGCCCAGGGCCGCGCCGCCAAGGCCGCCGACAAGGCGCTGAAGGCCGACGACCTGCCTGCCTTCGCCACGGCCAAGCGCAACCAGCTCATCAACCTGCACACCGGCCGCGCCGTGCAGCAGGCCCAGAAGGACGTCGAGAAGACGATGCGGTTGTTCACGCGGATCGTGAGCGCCAAGGACGACAGCATCTCGAAGTCGCGCAACATGGACCTGGTCAACGCGGCTCGGGCGATCCTGTCGTCCTACGGCGTTGGCCGCGTCAAGAACGACCCGGCTGGCTACATGAAGGCGCTGGCCGCCTACGATCCGACGCTCTACGCCGACATCGAGCCCTTCGTGAACGGTGCTCGCGGCGACGCCAAGCCCGTGGTCGACCTGACCTACGAGCAGTTCCAGGCGCTGCGCGACACCGTCAACCAGCTCTGGGTTCTGTCGCGCCGCACCAAGCAGATCGAGATCGACGGCAAACTGATGGACCGTGCCGTGGTCACCGCCGAGCTGGGCCAGCGTCTCGAAGACGTCGGCATCCCGGCCCAGGCCGGGCTCGACCGCGCGCCGACCGACAAGGACGTCGTCGCTCGTTACCTGCTCGGCACCCGCGCCGCGCTTCGCCGCGTCGAGAGCTGGGCGCGCGGCGTCGACGCCGCCGACCGCGGCCCGTTCCGTCGCTACATCTGGAACCCGATCTCGGCGGCGGCCGACGCCTACCGCGCCGAGAGCGGCGTATATATCCGCCGCTTCCGCGCCTTGCTCGACGACATGCGCGCCGAGCTGAAGCCGGGCGACATCAAGGCCCCGGAGATTGGCTACACCTTCGGCGGCAAGTCCGAGCTGTTCCACGCCCTGCTGCACACCGGCAACGGCTCGAACAAATCCAAGCTCCTGCTCGGCCGGGGTTGGGGCAAGAAGCTCGAAGACGGATCGCTCGACGATACCCGCTGGCAGTCGTTCGTCGACCGCTTGCACGCCGAGGGTGTCCTGACCGCCAAGGACTGGACCTTCGTCCAGGCCGTGTGGGACTTGCTCGAAGAGACGAAGCCCGGCGCGCAGCGCGCTCACCGCGCGATCTACGGCCGGTATTTCGACGAGGTCAGCGCCGACCCGGTCGACACCCCGTTCGGCCAGCTCCGCGGCGGCTACGTCCCGGCGTTGACCGACAGCTTCCTGGTGCAGGACGCGGTGCTCCGCGCCGAGCAGGAGGCCATCGAAGGCGGCGACAGCGCCATGTTCCCGGCCGCGTCCAACGGCTTCACCAAGTCGCGCGTCGAGGACTACACCCGCGAGCTGGCCCTGGATCTGCGCCTGCTGCCGATGCACATCGACAAGGTACTGAAGTTCACGCACCTCGGCCCGCCCGTGCGCGACGTCGCCCGGCTGCTCAAGGACCGGGGCTTCTCCAAGAAGCTGCAGGCCTTTGACCCGACGGCCCAGAGCGACCTGCTCTTGCCGTGGCTGCAGCGCGCCGCCAAGCAACTGGTCGAGACCCCGTCCAAGGGCTTCGCCGGCAAGGCCGCCGACCGCTTCTTCAGCGCCGTCCGCAGCCGCGTCGGCATGCAGTTGATGTTCGCCAACGTCGTGAACACCGCGCAGCAGGTCACGGGCTTCTCGAACGTGATGCTGCGCGTCAAGCCCGCGGTCGTGGGCGACGCCCTGTGGCGCTACGTCCGCGACCCGAAGGGCGTGTCGGACGCGGCGACCAGCCAGTCGGTATTCCTCGCCAACCGGATGAACTCGGACATCTTCGAGGCGCGCCAGGTCATCACGCAGCTGACCAAACTGAACCCGTCTAAGAAGGACGAGGCGGTCGACTTCCTGAAGCGGCACGCCTACTTCATGCAGTCGGCGCTGCAGAACGTGATGGACGTCGTCAGCTGGACCGCCGCCTATAACCAAGCCACGGCCAAGGGCGAGGACGCGCGGGAGGCTGTGCGCTTCGCCGACAGCGTGATCCGCGAAACTCAGGGCACGATGGCCCCCGAGGACGTCTCGCGCTTCGAGACCGGCGCGCCGTTCATCCGCATGTTCACGCAGTTCGCCGGCTACTTCAACATGATGGCCAACCTCAACGCGACCGAGGTTCAGATCACGGCGCGCAGCGTCGGCTTGAAGAAGGGCATGGGCCGCCTGTTCTACGTCTACCTGATGGGCTTCGCGATCCCGGCGCTGCTCGGCGACGCCATCGCCAAGGCGCTGCGCGGCGGGTGGGAAGACGAAGACGACGACGGCTACATGGACGACATGTTCGCCTGGTTCTTCTCGTCGCAGGCCAAGTTCGCTCTGGCCGCCGTGCCGGTGGTCGGGCAGGCGGGCAACGCGGTGCTCGGCACGCTGACCGGCGCGCCATACGACGACCGTCTGGCGCTGTCGCCGGCTGTGTCCGTCATCGAGAGCGGGCTCACCGTTCCGGCCGAGGCATACCAGACCCTGGTCGAGGGCGAGAGCTTCAACCGAGCCGACGTGCGCAACACGCTCAACCTGCTGGGCGTCCTCATGGGCACCCCGGTCGGTGCGCTGGCGAAGCCTGTCGGCTACGGCGTCGGCGTCGCCCAAGGCGACATCGAGCCGACCAGTCCGGCGGACGCAGCGCGCGGGGTTGTGACCGGCGCACCGTCACCCGAGAGCCGCCAGTAATCGGTATGTCTAAGGCCCGACCCCGCCTCTAGGATCGCGCCCGTCCTTCGGAGCTTTCAACCTTGGCCATCTCTTCGAGCACCCGCAAGGCCGGGCCGTTTCTCGGCAACGACGCCACGACGGTTTTCCCGTTCGCGTTCAAGGTCTTCACCGCCGCCGACCTGCTTGTCGTCAACACCGACCATCTCGGTGTTGAGAGCGACTTGGTGCTCGACGTCGACTACACGGTGTCCTTGAACTCGAACCAGGACAACGACCCGGGCGGCTCCGTCACCCTGACTGACGCCTTGCCCACCGACGAACGGCTCACCATCGCCTCGGACGTGCCGGCCCTCCAAACGCTGGTGCTGACGAACAACGGCGGCTTCTACCCGGGCGTCATCAACGACGCCTTTGACAAGATCACCATCATCGCCCAGCAGCTGCAGGAGCAGGTCGACCGCTCGCTGAAACTGCCGATCAGCTCGACGGCCAGCGCCACGCTGCCCGACCCGGTCGCCAACTCGATCCTCGCCTGGAACTCCGAAGCCGACGGCTTCGCCAACGTGGCCCCGACGGACCTGGTCACGGTGGCCGCCTATTCCGACGCCCGTGTCGACCTGTTCGACGGAGACGGCGTCGAAACCGAGTTCGTGCTTGACTTCAACCCGGGCGTCCTGGCCAACCTGGACATCTCCATCAGCGGTGTCGTGCAAGTTCCCGGCGAAGATTTCACCTGGATCGGCACCACCGTCACCTTCACGACCGCACCACCAAACGGCACGGTCATCATGGTGCGCTACGCCCGACCGCTGCCGCCTGTCGGTTTGAGCGAGGCGATTGCCGAAGCCGTCGCCGCGGGCGAAGCAGCCATCGCCGCGGCCATCGAAGCCTTCGTGACGGGCAGCGTCGAGTTCACAGCCCCGCTGCTTGTGGGCGACTACAGCACGGGGTCGTCGGACCCCGGTGTCGTCGTGTCCCGAAACCTGTTCGACGACAGCACGACCTCGGGTCATGGTTTCGTCGCGGCCGATTATTTCCGGCGCGACGGAAACGCGTCGTATAACGCTTTCGACGCCGCGACCACCATGATCGGCTTCGGCTTCGATCACTGGGCTGGCTTCCAAGACCGGCCGTCTTTCCAGGCCTCGTCTGTTGGCCAGGTCATGGCCGATATGTACGGCCTGTTCTCCAAGCCCGCGATTGACGCAGGGGCCGTAACACGCAGGCATGGTGTTTATGTCGCGGCCCCTACGCTTTCGGGCGGCGGCACTATCGGCACCCAGCACGGCGTCTACATCGAAGCCTTGACGGACGCGGCGGCAAACTGGGCGATCTATACAGCAGGCGCGACCCCGTCGTATTTCGGCGGCGCTGTCACGCTCAACGCCGGTATCGCGGGCGGCTTTACGGCTGCGTCTGGATTGTTCTCTGTTGACACCGACGGCATCGCCACCGTCGGGGATTATGGCGGCGGATCTTCCGACCCCGGCATGGTCATCAGCCGTGACATGTTCGACGGCAGCATTGTCAGCGGCCACGGGTTCGTTGAGGCGTCCTACTTCCGGCGCGGGGGCACGTCCGCCTTCGCCGCCTTCGACGCCCTTACGACGATGGCTGGCTTCGGCTTCGACCACTGGGCGGCGTTCCAAGACCGTGGCGCGTGGCAACCGTCGTCCGGCGCTCAGGTCATGAACGACATGTTCGGGCTGTTCTCCAAGCCGTCGCTGGATGCCGGGACCGTGACCCGCCGATACGGTGCCTACGTTGCGGCTCCGACGATTACGGGCGGCGGGGCGATTACCACGCAGTACGGCTACTACGCCGAAGCCTTGACGGCTGGCGCGACCAACTGGGCCTTCTACGCTGACGGCACGACGCCCTCTTACTTCGGCGGCGCGGTAACCCTGAACGGTGGCGTCACGGGCCGCATCACGCAGACCCTCTCGGCCAACACGGCGGGCTTCACGACCACGGGCTATTCGCTGACCGGGTCGAACGCTCAGACCCTGATGGACCTGGCGGGGACGTGGAACACCTCCGCTGCCGCGCGCGTCCTGAACATCTCCATCACCAACACGGCGTCCGCTGCGACTTCCACCCTGCTTCGCGCGGCGGTCAACACGGTTGCTCAGTTCGCGGTGGACGTGACCGGCAACCTGTACGCCTTCGGCAAGGGCAGCATCGGCACCACCAGCACCACGACCGCCGTCAACATCGCGGGCGCGCCGAACGACAACGCTGGCATGGTGAAGATCCAGGCGTCCAGCACGGCGGACAACGCGGGCATCACCCTCTTCGGCCGTGCGTCCGGTGGTGCGACCAACGCCCGCAACTGGCAGCTCGCCAACAACTACTCGGGTACTGGCAACCTCGACATTTTCCGCAGCACGTCCAACACCGGCAACCCGACCACGCACGTCGCCTCGTTCGATCTGAACGGTAACTTCGGGGTTGGGATCGTCCTCCCCTCCCAGAAGTTGCACGTCGACGGAGCCGTCAAGCTCAAGGTCTACACGGTGGCCACGCTGCCAACCGGCTCGGCCGGCTCGGAAGCCTGGGTGTCCGACGCCACCGCGACGCTGACCGCAGGCATTGGCACCGTCGTCACGGGCGGCGGCAGTAACACCGTCCCCGTCGGCCACGATGGCACCAACTGGCGGATCGGCTGACCGGCTTGCGGCAGACGGCACTTGCTGTATCTTGCACCCTCTTCTCAACTCCAAGGACACATAAGACATGCTCACTCCCCAGATCGCGCAGGACACCCTGGCCTTCCTCCACCGCGTGGACCTGAAGGGCGGCGAGGCCCCGGCCTTCATCAACTGCATCTACGCTCTGAACCAGGTGGTCTCGCAGGCCGGCGCTGCGCCTGCCGCCGCCCCGGCCGCCGCCCCGGTCGCCAAGAAGCCCGCGGCCAAGAAGCCCGCGAAAACCCCGGCCTAGACCCTGTGACCCCGAGCGCGCCCGTGACCCTCGAAACTCTTCCCCTGCTTTCCTTGGGGTTGGCCATCCTTGTCCAGACGGCTGTCGTCGCCTTCTTCGGGGGAAAGATCTCACAGCGCATGACCTCGGCCGAAAAGCGGCTGGGCGAGCAGGACAACAAGCTCGAAACCAAGCTCGGGGATCACTCTCTGCTGGTCGAAAAAGTCGTTCGTCTCCAGGTCCAGATGGAGCACTCCAACACCACGCTCGACAGGATGGGGCACACCCTTGAGGGGGTGAACCGCCAGCTCGGCAACATCGCGATGGGCCGCGTTGGCCACGGTGGAGAGATGTCATGACGCCGCCCAAGCGCAACTACGAGACGCTCGACGCCATCGTGGTGGTCGGCGCGATGTTCATCGTCGGCGGCGGGATCGCGGGGTTGATGGTCCTGACCGTCCCCGGCGAGAACCTGGCCGTCGTCTCGGGTCTGCTCGGCGGGTTGTCGGGCACGATCCTGGGCGGCTATATTGGCTTCCGGTTCGGGGCTTCCGTGCCCAACGGCAAGCCCCAAGCCGTCGAAGTCGTGAACCGCGCCGGAGATCCGGTGCCTGTCGAGGAAGCCAAGCCGTGACCCAAGCCGCCGACAATGAAGAGTTCGTCAAGGCCGCGCAGGCGTGGCTCGGCGTGAAGGTCGACGGCTGGGCCGGCGGCGATACCCTGGCCGCCTTCCTGGAGAAGACCGGCCGCACTGTTCTGGCGCAGCCCGCGCAGGCTCCCGCTCTTACCGTGCGCGGGAAAGAGAAGCTGACCGGCGTTCACCCCAACCTGGTCCGCGTGGTCGAACGCGCTTTCCAGCTTACGCAGCAGGACTTCATGGTGCTTGAAGGCGTTCGCACGCCCGAGCGCCAGGCCGAGCTGTATGCGCAAGGCCGCACCAAGCCCGGCCAGAAGGTGACGTGGACGCTGAAGTCCAACCATTTCAAAAACCCGACGACAGGCTTCGGGCACGCGGTCGACTTGGTCCCGTTCCCGGTCGACTGGTCGCACGAAAAGCTGGGCGTAGTTTCCAAGGCTATGTTCGCCGCCGCGAAAGAGCTGGGCATCGCGATCCGGTGGGGCGCGGATTGGGATCGAGACGGAAACCCCCGTGAAAAAGGCGAAACCGACAGCCCGCATTTCGAGCTGTTTCTGTAGGAGCCGAACCTTGAAGAACCCCTTCCCCCTCCGCACCTGGCTCATCGCCGCCGCGGTCGTGCTGCTGCTCCTGGCGCTGCTGTCCTGGCGTGGAGCCTGCACCGCGCGCGACCAGGCCAAGGACCAGGCCACCATCGCCGACGGGCGCACGGCCACCGCGGTCGAGACGCTCGACATCGTCACTCAGAACGCGGCGGCCGACGCCGGCACCCAACACCAGATCGAGGAGGCCCAAGATGCGGTTCGACAAGCTGATCCTGCTGACCGTGAGCGCGTTGCTCGTTGCGAGCTGCGCAAGCTCCAGGGTCTCGGCACCTGCTGAAGGCTGCTCGGTCTTCGGCGAGGCGATCCTCGGCACCGAAGTCGGACACGCCACGCTCGCTGACAGCGGAGATCCGCTGACGGACTGGCGCAACTACGGCCTCGATGAAACCGGCCGCCTGACGCAAGCGGAGCGGGACAAGAAGGACGGCCTGGCCGTCATCAAGATGTGCGAAGCTCGCGACCAGCGCGCTTACCGCAGGATCAACGCGCCTTTCTGGCAGTTCTGGAACCGATAAGATGACCACCCTAGTCCCCGAAAACATGCTCGCCGACGGCGGTGCCTACGCCACCTCGGCCGAGGTGCTGGCGCTCGCCAACATCATCTGCCCCATCGGCACGGTGATCGAGTATGCCGGCGCGACCGAACCCGCTGTCGTGCAGGGGGTGACCTGGGTCTTCCCCTACGGCCAAGCAGTCAGCCGCACGACCTACGCCACGCTCTTCGCGCGGCTGGGCGTGGCCCACGGTGCAGGCAACGGTACGACCACCTTCAACCTGCCGGATCGCCGGGGCCGCGTGGCCGTCGGCCAGGACGACATGGGTGGAACGTCGGCCAACCGGATCACCGCCGCGGTCGCGGGCTTCGACGGCGACGTGCTCGGCGCGGTCGGCGGCGACGAGCGGCTGCACCAGCACGCGCACGCGGTCACGGACCCAGGCCACGTCCACCTGATCTCGCCGCCCTCTTCCAGCGACACCACGTCGTCGGGCGCGACGGCTACGGGTACGGGGGGTGTCGAAACGGTGACGCCCTATAACAGCGGCAGCGCCACCACCGGGCTGACGGTGGACAACGCGGGCGCGGGCGCGAGCCAGAACGTGCAGCCGTCCATCGTTCAGAACTTCCTGATCCGTATTCTGTAAACGAGAAGGGCCGCCCCTACACGAAGGGCGGCCCTTGAATACCGAATGGGTGGCTTTAGCACCTAGTTCATGGTCCTGCTCCCTGTCCTTCTTGCGTCGCTTTCGATCAGCAGAACCTGGAACGTGGACCCGGGCGAAAAGGGTGTCAACCCAAAAAAAGCGCAGGCCCGGCACGCGGAAGGACAAGTAACGCGCGCCGGGCCTGTGTTCGCGATGGCTGGTTAATACCGCCGTCGCTCATCCCGCGGCCCCGTCTCCCGGGAGGCCGCGAGGCCAGTCGTCACCCTACCACGGGCCGGGGCTAGATCAAGCCGAGCGCAGAGAGGTACAGGTCGATGACCGCTTCCTCTTCCTGCCGCTTGGCCTTGTCCATGTCCGCGATGCGGATGACCTTGCGCAGGATCTTGGTGTCGAAGCCCTCGCCCTTGGCCTCGGCGAAGACCTCCTTGATGTCGGCCTGCACCGCGGCCTTGTCTTCGTTCAGGCGCTGTACGCGCTCCACGAAACCGCGGAGGCGGCCTTGGGCGTTCTCGCCCATCACTTCGGTGTCGTCGGTCATGTGGTGTTCCTCTTCATGGCGTCGAGCAGGATCTGCTGGACGCTTCGCTTGGTGGTTAGCCGGTCTAGTACGAGTTCATCCACGGTGCCGGCGGCCAGGATATAGTGGACATAGACGGCGCGCTTCTTGCCCGCCTGCTGTTGGCGCATCGGGCCGACGCGCTCGATGATCTGGTCGTGCTCTTCCAGGTTCCAGTTCAGGCCGAAGAAGGCGACGATGTTGCAATGCTCCTGGAGCCCGTCGACCCCGTGGCCCAGAGAGGCCGGGTGAGCAAACCAAACTCGGCCCTCGCCGCTCTTAGCGCGGCGCAGGCCAGCTGACGTTGAGAGGTCGATGCCTCCGGGGAAGGCGCGCTGCAGGCGTTCGAGGTCGTGGCGGAAGTTGTAGGCGACGAGCACCGGGGCTCCAGCGGCTTCCTCGACCACACTCTCCAGGGCGTCCAGTTTGGCTCCGTGGACTTCGTGCCAGGCCTTGTTCTCTTCGTTGTCATAGATCGCTCCGTTAGCCAGCTGCAGGCATTTGCCCGTTCGTGCGGCGGCGTTGCCCGCCTCGATGCCGACCGCCTTGATCTCGGTCCACATCTTCCTTTCCATCTCGCGGTAGTGGCTGCGCGCCTTGGCGGGCAGCTCGACCCTGATCTCGTTGAACAGGGGCTTCTCGACAGGCACCTCGGTGGTCAGGCAGATGTCGCGGATCTTCTCTTCGATCTCGGCCTGGGCAAAGGGCAGGGGGTCGATGCCGTGGCCGTCGAACGACCGCTGGAACCACCGCTCCTTGAAGCTCTCGTAGGTCCGGCCGAGGCGCTGGCCGGCGTCGAGGAACCAGCCCTGGCCCCACAGGTCTTGCAGCCCGTTCGGCGACGGTGTGCCCGTCAGGTTGATCCAGCGCGGCGTGCGGTGGGCGACGCGGCCGATGGCCCTGGCGCGCTCTGACCCTGCACCCTGGTAGAATACCTTGCCGGTGGTCGGGTGCGTGCGGAACCCGCCCCTGAAGCTCTTGAGCTTGGTGCTCTCGTCGGCGATCACGACGCCGAAGGGCCAGGCCCCGTCCAGCTTCTCGATCAGCCACGGCAGGTTCTCGTAGTTGATGGTGGCCAGAGGGCTGTTTCCGCGCCGCACAGCGGCAAGAGCCGCCAGCCGGTCGCTCGGTGAACCGAGGATCGTCTCGACGCTCCATGCGGCGCAGAAGTCCCACTTCCTGACCTCGTCGGGCCAGGTGTGTTCGGCCACCCGCTTCGGCGCGATCACGAGCGCGGGCCGTGTGACCTCCCCACAGAGGTGCAGCAGGTCGAGCGCGGCCAGCGTCGCCGAGGTCTTGCCGGTGCCCATGCCCGCCCACTGGCCGGCGCGCACAGTCTCGCAGACGTGGTCGATCATCGCCGGTTGCCACGGCCGGGGGACGTATTCGCGAGACGTCACTTGAACCTGTGCTTCCTGCTCTTCGAGCCTCGGCCGATGTGCCATTTGCGGCAGCACGGGCAGCGGTAGACCTCGACGTTCTTGCCGAAGCGGCCCATGTTCCGCGCCGCGCGGGCGGCGTGAGCGCCGCTGTCGAAGGGCTCCTTGCCGCCACAGGCGGTGCCATTGGGGTCGACGGCGTCACGGGACATGGCGCTGCTCCGAGAAGCGCATCGGTATGTCGTTCCGCGGCGCGGGTTCAGCGCGCGCCCAGAAGCCCGCCCCGAACTGATTTTCCAACACCCGGGGCTCCTTGGCGCGCCACAGCGCGCCGATGACCGAGTTGCGGCTGCGGCCCAGCTTCTTGGCGATGACCGAAGCCGACTGGTGGTCCTGCCGCAGACGGCACGCCTCGGCCAGGTCGGCCTCGGACCACGGACGCTGCGCGACCAAGGTTCCGTTGCGCAGGTGCAGGGTCACAGTGCCCTCGGCAGGCCGTCGCGCAGCGTGATGACACACGCCGGATCGTAGAGGCTGTCGACCAGCCAGCTGACGGCCGGCACGGTGGTGCCGCTGTGCTTCAGAAGACGGATGAAGCCCGAGCCCCAGGCGGCGTAGACGTCCTCGCCGCGGCGGAAGAGCTTGGCCTGTTTGAAGATGCCCTTCGAGCGCAGGACCACCTGGGCGTCGGGGATCTCGTGGAAGAGGTTGTCGGTCATGTGTGGTTGCTCCTGATCTCGCGGGGGTACGTCGGAGCCGCGCGCTGGACGACGTGCCAGTCGGGCCGCGGAACGAAGTCGTAGATTTTCTTGGCGTCGTCGAACTGGCACGGCACGTCGGCGTCGATCCACTCGCCGTCGGCGTTCGGTTCAGCGTCGGGCACGATCTTCAGCATCCAGCGCCGCGTTGTGTTTTCTGCCATCACCTTGTCCTCTCAGCGATGTATCTGTCGACAGCTTCGATGCTGTCGAGGATGTAGACCGCGCAGCCCATGCTGCGCAGCTTCTCGTGCTCGCGGACCTGGTGGTCTTCGAGCGTTCCGCCCGGTCGTTTCAGCTCGATGAAGTGGACCACGGCCTCGGCGTCGTCGCTCATGAAAGCGAAAGAGCCCGGCCACACGACCAACCGATCCGGCGCGCCGCGGTGCCCCGGCCAGACCATCTTCCTGACCAGAGCGCCGGCTGCTGTCGCCTTCTTGCGCAGGTGCGCTTCGACTTTGGTTTCACGCATCGCCGCGCCTCACCAGTTCCACGTCGCAAGCCTCGATGTCGCCGAGGCCGGTCGACAGGATGACGTGAGCCCTCGCGTTCGACAGGCCGCCCGGCTCGAAGTCGTGCTCGCCCTCGTAGGTCTGGCCGGATCACGGCGGGTAGTAGTCGCCGGTCATCTTAACCTTCTTGGCGTAGACCTCGGTCACGAGGCCGGTGCAATCCGTCTGCGTGCCCGTGCCCGTGAAGTCCAGATCGAAGTCGTCAGCGGCGTGCGCCCGGGTGCCTTTGTAGTGTATGCGCCGCTCCTTGCCACCCCAACCACGGAAGCGGACGGCGGCCTTGGCCAGCCCGTCGACTGCGTCCCTGATGGCGAACGTCTGGCGGTAGTTGTTCTCGCCCATGACGCCGAGCATCTTGAGCGCCTCTTCCAACCGGGGGTGGTTCTCGAACTCGGCGCGCAGATCGGTGAACACCAGCGGGTAGCCGACGCGTTCGATGAAACGGCTGTTGACGATGCGCACGGTGTCGCCCGGCCGATAAACGGTCTTTGTCATTTCCGATACCTTTGTCCTTCCCACCCAGAGGCGGCGAGCGGGAGGCCCGTCGCCCAAGGCGGCACAGTCGACATGATGGCAGACAAGCGTTCGCTTGTAAACTGCCCGCTGTCGATGGTCTCGGTGACCAGTTCGTCGTGCACCGTGAGGGTGATCTCGAACCCGGCCGCCTCGGCCTCGGCCATGTTGTGGGCCAGCACGTCGCGCGCGCCAGCCTGGGTCGCGTTCTCGATGATCTTGCCGCCGTAGGTGTGCAGCCGCTCCCACTTCCGGGTGTACTGGTTGATGCCCATGTAGGTCAGCTTGCCGTCCTCGACGGCCACGCCCGGGTAGCAGAGGCACCGGCCAGACGGCAGGCGCATGCGCAGCCAGCTGCCATCGCGCTGGAAGACGAGCTTGCCGCCCGCGACCTCGACGCGCAGACCCGGCTGCTCGGCGGCGCGGATCGCTGCGCGCTCGGCCTCGTACCAGAGGTCGACGATGTTCTTGTTCTTCTTGCGCCAGGCCTTGACGATCTCCAGCGCCCGGGCGTCGGACATCTCCAGCCCGTAGATGCGGGCCATCGACTGGAACGCGCCGACCGCCCCCTGGTAACCGCAGGCCAGCTCTGGCACCTTGCCCTGCGCCTGCCGCTGGTCGGGCGTGACCTGGTCGATGGGGATGCCGAGCACCTCGGACGCGCCGACGTAGTAGAGGTCGGGGCCGGTGCCGGCGTCGTAGTCCCGGAACGCGCGGAGCTTCCACTCTTCGCCCGCCAGCCAGGCGAGGAAGCGGCCTTCGATGTTGGCCAGGTCGGACGACACCATCTTCTTTCCGGGGCCGACCGTCAGCGCGCCGCGCGTGCAGTTGGCGGCGATGTTCATGACGTTGTCGTAGAGCAGGTCGGCACAGTCGGCGAGGAAGGCTTCGATGGCGTCGAGGATCGCCTGTTGCTTCAGCGTCGGGCGCATCAGGTTCTGGGGCTGGAACAGGCGGCCGGCCCACCGGCCGGTGCGCGCCGCGCCGCAGAACTGCAGCGTGCCGCGCAGTCGCCCGTCGCTCGACGTCGAGCGCATCAGCGCCTTGTACTTGGTGGTCGATGTCACCGTGGCCATGAGCCGGATGCGCAGCAGATCCTTGACCGGCTCGGGCAGGTTCTCGTCGGCCAGTCGCCGTTCGAGCGTGCCCTTGCGCATGTCTGGCAGGTCCACACCGAACTCGGCGAGCAGGTATTTCAGGAAGGCGTCGCGCTTGGTGGTGCTCTCCAGCCCCTGCCCGGTCTCGGGGTCGAAGCCGGTCAGCACCTGGGTCTTGGCCTTGAGCCCGACCTTGGCCAGGTCCGTGGCGCGCACGGCGGCGGCGGCCAGCGCCAGATCGACGGCGACGCCCCGGTCGTTGATCTTCTGGTCGAGCACCCACAGCGCGCGCTCGCGCTGGTTCCCGGGGTAGTTCCACTTCGGCATGCGCTTGCGCACCTCGCGCATCGAGACGATGTCCGAGCCCGCATAGTCGAGGAACCGCTGCCATTCGACGGGGTGGGTGTGGCGCGTGGCGCGCCGGATCTTCTGGTTCTTGGGCCTGGGCTTGCAGAAGAGCTGCACCAGGGTCTTGCCCGCCTTGTGCTTTGACAGGTCCACGGGCACGCCGAGGATCGAGCACAGGGTGTCGAGCGACCCGGGCAGGCTGTGAGCCAGGGCCTGGACCATCGTGTCCCAGACGCGCTCCAGCGGCATCTCGTATCCCCAGGCGTGGCGCAGGACCGTGCGGTCGAAGGCCGAGTTCTGCCACACCTGCTCGTCGGCGGCGTCGGCCGCGGCCAGCGCGACCTTGACCTTGTCCTCCCAGCCCGGTGCCGTGCAGTCGATGACCTCGACCTCACCCTCGTCGAGCGCCCAGGCGAAGATCGTGATCTCGACGCTCTCGGCGTAGCGGTGCAGGCCGTGGGCCAGGGGCGTTTCGCAATAGGTCTCGGTGTCCCCGTAGAATGTGGTCACGCCGGCCGATCCTTGCGGCGGCTGCGCAGCCGCGTCCATGTCCAACCGAAGGCGGACTTGGTGGTGCCGCTCGAGGCGTTCTTCACCGCGTTCTCGTAGGTGGGGTTGCGCGCGTTGGTCATGACATGCGCCGCTTCGGCGATGGAAATGAAATAGAGCACCTGGTCCCCGCGCCGGGCTTCGACCACGGCGAGGTGCTCGGGGACCGGGCTGTAGCGGCCCTTCGGTTTCGGAATGTCCGGTGTGCTGGTCCGCGGGCCGTGCCTGCGAGGCGGGGCGGCGCGCTCTTTGTCGCTCGAACCTTCGATCCGGTAGCGGTTATCCCGGGCCAGGAGCGCCTGGCGTATACGCTCGGCGTGCTCCAGCCGGTCGGGCCGGGGATCGCCCGTGGCCTCCGGCGGCAGGGGTTTGCCGGGCTTGCGGTCTGCGTCGGTGCGCTTGAAACCGACGGCGACTGCGCTGTCAGGGTTGCGGCTGTGTCGTCCGGTGGGTTGTTTAGGTAGCCCGGCCCGCGCGTTCGGGTCCGTGGTCACAGTTCTGGCGCGGTCGAACACCGGGACGTCGGGGTGCTCTCGCAAGTACAGGGCGTGTGCGGTGGGCATTGTCTCTTGTCCTTCTAGCAGATCGGGGGCGGCCGGGAGAGGCCGCCCCTTTTCCTGTTATTGTTCGGCCGGGGGCGGGTTGTCAATCCGCGTGGCCAGGGCCTCACCGTACTCGGCGGCCAGGTTAACCAGCCGCTTGAAGTCCAGGTTCTGGATCACCGGCTGGGGCGAGGCGAGCAGACCCTGCAGGGCAAGGCCGGCGAGGTAGCCGACGTTGTCCTTGTGGCGGCGAGCTTCGCACTCTTCGCTGTGCTCGTCGCCCACTTCGCTGCGCTCGTCGCCCATCAGGCCAGCTCCCCCGCGTCAGCGCCGTCGGCGATCTCGTCGAAGTCGTCGGCCGAGGCCGGCGCGCCGCCCGAGAAGGCATCGCCATCGCTGTGGAACTGGACGCCCTTGAGCTGGGCGCGAACGCCCCGGCCCCATTTGTTGTCCTGCGCCCAGAACTCGACCTGGACCATGACGTTGCAGCCCGAGTAGGGCCGGCCGTCCGACTGGACGAGCGGGGTCTTGTCGCGGTCGATGATGAGCGGCCGGGTCGAGGACTTGGCCGAGACGTAGAAGGCGTCCTCGAAACCGTCGTAGGGGTCGCCATCCTTGTTCTTGTAGGGCTCCTTGATGAAGCCGACCTCGGGCTTCTTGCCCGTCTTGACCAGGTTGCCGAAGACCTGTTCGGCCTTGGCTCCCCACTTCTCCTTGGCGACGTGGAGCATGGCGGCGTCGAGCTTCTTGACGGTCGCCGTGTCGGACGGATCGACGATGAACTTGCCGTTGAAGGCCGGGTCGCCGCCGTCGATGGAGGTGGGCTCGAAGATGTTGAGGAAGGCCGCGCGGGCCAGGAAGTTGACTTTCATGTTCGTCTCTCGTTTCTGAGTTTCAGGGTACGTTTTCGCGATAGTCTCGTAGGCACGATCAATAGCTATGCGCCGGTCCAGTGAACCAGGCAAGCCTGTATTTGCCGCCTCTTTAAGAAGAGCCTCGGCCGCGGCGGGCAGCTTTCCAATCAGCCGGGACATAGGGTCAGCGCACCGGCCAGAAGTGGTCGGTGGCGAGGATGACGAGGTCGGCGACGATGCGCCCGAAGCCCCATCCCGCCAGCACGTAAATCGCGGTGTCGGTCCAGGTCATGCGAGGTCGCTCCCATCTTCGATGACGCCGAAGTCGTCGGCCGTGGCCGCGACGGTGATGGCGGGCCGTTTGTCGCTGTCGGGCGCGACGCTCGGCTTGCCCTGGCTCTGGGCGTATTGGGCCTGGAGCTTCTTCCACTGGCGAGGCCCGATGTCGCCCGCCTTGGCCAGCTTCTCGGCCGTGGTCGGGGAGATCAGCGACAGGTCATACATCTGCTCGGTCTTGAGCCGCATGCTCTTCAGCTGCAGCTCGGCCTCGTCGGGGTTTACCCACTTCCGGTGGCCCTTCTTGCCCTCGACCAGCTTGAAGCCCGGCACCGTGCCGCCCGACGTCAGGCGGCGTTCGGTCTCGGCGCGGACGGCCTTGCAGAACATCTCCAGCAGGTCGACCTTGTCGAGCGCCGCGCCGAGCACGTCGCTGGGCACCTCGGCCAGAGCGTCGGGCAGGGTCTCGGCGGTCAGATCCGCGAAGTCCTCGGCGCTGGCCGCGGTGGTGACGACCGAGGTGACCTCGGCGGCGAGCGCCGGACACACGGACTTGGCCTTGCACCACTGGCACTGGCTCTCGCCGGGGTGTAAGGTCAGCACCTGATAGGCGGGCAGGGTCAGCTGCCCGACCGCCACCTTGGCTGCGACCCGGGCGGTAACTGCGAAGTATTCCAGGTCTTCGACGCTGATCTCGAAGGTGCTCGGCTCCAGCGAGACCTTCGGCTGGTAGATCACCAGCACGACCTTCTTGATGTCGTAGGCCAGGGAGGCGACGTCGAGCGCGCCGAGACCGTACAGCATGAGCTGCTTGTTCTCTTCGGCCGAGACGTAGCGCCGCCCGTACTTCAGGTCCACGACGTAGAGTGTGTCGTCAACGATCACGAGCGTGTCCGAGGTGCCGAAGCAGTCGGGCTGCTCCAGGTAGCGGCTGATGTCGATGGTCTGCTCGACCATCATCTCGCCGCC
>Ga0181338_1000060_pt1 | contig 29327 bp, 30 predicted proteins | sample Sp13VDMM110SD_FD_122168 | JGI IMG/M metagenome (GOLD analysis project Ga0181338, IMG submission 122168) | Freshwater viral communities from Lake Michigan, USA - Sp13.VD.MM110.S.D | ecosystem: Environmental > Aquatic > Freshwater > Lake | place: USA: Michigan | collected 2013-04-23
CATCATGAACAACATGAGCATGTCCTCGGGTCCTCAGGTCGTGGTCAACGACGACCGCCTGTCGGGCATGGAGGACGGCGAGAGCATCTTCCCGTGGAAGCGCTGGCACGTGACGTCGGATCCCGTGTCGACAGCTTCGACGCAGAAGCCCATCGAGTTCTTCCAGCCCACCAGCAACGCGGCCGAGTTGATGGGGCTCTACGAGAAGTTCATGGCGATCTCGGACGATATCTCGGCGATCCCGAGGTACCTCCAAGGTAATTCGCCGGGCGGCGGCGCGGGGCGGACGGCTTCGGGCCTCGCCATGCTCATGGGTAACGCCTCGAAGGTGCTCCAAACGGTGTGCGCCAACGTCGACCGTGAAGTGTTGGATCCGTGCCTGCACCAGCTCTTGGACATGGTGCTGCTCACCGACGAGACGGATTTGCTCGACGGCACCGAGAACGTCGTCGTGAAGGGCGTCGCGGTTGCGCTCCAGCGCGAGACGCTCCGCAGCCGCCAGCTCGAGTTCCTGCAGACTACGGCGAACCCCATCGACGCGCAGATCATGGGACCAGAGGGCCGCGCCAAGGTGCTCCGCGCGGTGTCCAACACGATCGGTATGCCCGGCGAGGAGATCATCCCCAGCGAGGAGAAACTGGCCGACCAGACCCGCATCGCCGAGGAGAAGGCCGCGCAACAGGGTATTCCCGGCCATGGCGGTATGGGCGATCAGGCGGGCGCGGCGCAGGGCGACCAGCCCGGTGCGGCCAGCCAAGACATGGGGCCCCGGCTCAACCTTCAGGCGGCTCGCCCCAAAATCGGTGGCGGCGTCGGCTAAACAAGCGTAGAGTGCGAGCACAATCTTTTTCTACAGGAGAAATCAGATGGCCAAGGTTACCGTGAAGTCGACCAAGCCGTTCCTCAGCGGCGGCAGTGCCCACATGTCGGGCAAGAATACCGCGGGCCCGCAGAAGCCGGCTCAGACGGCCTCCGAAGGCAGCTCCAGCGCGAAGTTCGCCTCGGGCGGCCCGTCGGGCACGATGAAGAAGTTCTCGGGCTCCAACCCGATGCGGCCGGGCGTTACCTCGGCGCCGGGCGGCAGCGGCGGCGCGAAGTTCGCCTCGGGCGGCACGAACAAGATGTTCGGCCCGCGCGGCTCGCAGGCGAAGATCCCCGGTCAGACCGGCCAGTAACCTCTAGGGGTAACCCATGAAGCCAGTGAAACCGCGCATCAACACCAACGGTAAAGGCCCCGTTGGGTTTGGTCGCATGGTCATTCACAAAGGCAAGGGCGCCCAGAGCCAAATGCTTCCGTCCCGCCACGCGCTCAACACCCTGACGCGTGGCGACCCCATTCAAAGGTCGATCGGCAACTACGCGAAGCTCACCCCTTCCGGTGCCGGCGCTCCCGGTAGCTACGCCGACATTGCGGCAATGGCTGAAAAGGGCATCGACCTGAAAGACGAGTAACGAGGGAGGAGAACTGTCTATGGCACACGATCCGAAGGTGGCGTTAGCGCACGCCGCCGCGTTTTTGAAAGCTAGCGCTCCCGAAGCATTCAAGGGCTTCATCGAGGCGCACGAGGCTTTCGGCCAAGCCAAAATCGAGCAGATGCTCCGAGCAGACCCCACCATGATCCTCCGTGCGCAGGGCCAAGCCCAGACCACGGAGGAGGTCCATGAGGTGCTCGTGGAGTGCACCGAAATTTCCGCCAAATTGCGCCAGCAGGAGAAAAAGTAAATGGACGCCCTTACAGCCCCGATCAAGCCGGTGGACCCCGACACATTCATTCCGCCCAGCGTTCGCGCTCTTGCGGCGCGCGCCACCGAGCTGCAGACGGCGCACATCGCCGAAGTGACCGGCACACCGCCGATCGACCCCAACGCCCCTCCGGTCGACCCCAACGCACCGCCGGCAACCCCGGCTCCTCCCGCTGCGCCCACGGAACCGCCGCTCACGGCGACGCCGCCGGTAACCTCTCCGGGTGAGCCGCCGGTGGCCCCCCTTGTTGTTCAGGCTCCGACTGCGAGCGACGACGGCCCCGACGATGAAGCGCCGCCGGCCGCCGACACCAAGGCGACGTACTGGCACAGGCGCTATCGGTCGATGAAGGGCCGCTACGACCACGAGCTGCCGCGGTACAAGCACTCGTTGGATCAGGCGAACCAGCGCATCATGGAGCTGACTGCGCAGGCGCGCTCTACGCCGGCGCCTGTACCCCCCGCGCCCACGGTGTCGGACGGCCCGGTGTCGAACGACACGCTCCTCGCGTCGGGCTTTACCCAAGACGAGATCGACATGTGGGGGCCGGAAATGGCTCAGTCGATCTACCGGGTATCGGCCAAGATGGCGTCGGCTGCGACGGCACATATCAACGGACGCGTCGCCCAGATCCAAAATTCGACACTCGAGCAGGAGGCCGCGGTCATGTTCGACACGCTGGCCAAACAGGTGCCGACTTGGCGTGAGGTCAACACCGACCCGAGATTTTTGACGTGGCTGGCCTTGCCAGACCCGATGTCGGGTGTTATACGTCAGGAACTGTTGAGCAAAGCCTTCGAGGAAAATAAGTCTTCTCGAGTGGTGGCGTTCTTCAAGGGCTTTCTATCTGAAGAACCTCCTGCGGCCCCCGCAGTGCCTTCGTCGGTTCCCCCGACCCCCGTGCCCACCGCGGTTATCCCCGCACCGGCACCGCGGTCCCAGAGGATCCCTCTCGAAGCGCTCGCCGCGCCGGGTGGAGCCAGATCATCGGCGCAACCAGCCCCGACTGAGAAGCCTCACTACACCCCGGCAGGCATCGGCCAATTCCTCGACCAGAAAGCCCGTGGGCTCTGGCGCGGGCGTGAAGCCGAAGCAGACGCGATCGAGGCGGACATCTTCCTCGCTCAGTCGGAGGGCCGGGTGATCGGTTAACCCCTTTCATCTTTGGAGCGAGCTATGAAGAACTTCCTTGCAAATCCGTTCGGCGGCACGCCGAGCTTCTACGGCATGGACCTCGACGCCGGCCTCATCCCGGCGCATCCGGTCGAAGTCTCGAAGAACGTGGCGTTCGCCTACCCGCTCGCGGGTGCGATGACGACCCCGGCGATCTATCCGTCGGGCTCCTCGCAGCCGTCGCCGGCGTACACCGCCAACTTCATCCCCGAGATCTGGTCGGGCAAGCTGATCGAGAAGTTCTACGCCAGCACCGTGCTGGCTGCGATCAGCAACACCGACTACGAAGGCGAGATCAAGAACCACGGCGACAAGGTCAATATCCGCACCAAGCCGACCATCACCATCAACGATTACCTCGTTGGCGGCGACCTCGCGGTCGAGCGGCCGTCCTCGAACCTCGTGAGCTTGCTCATCGACAAGGGCAAGTACTTCAACACGATCCTCGACGACGTGCACGCGGTCCAGTCGGACATCAACCTGATGTCCCTGTGGTCGGACGACGCTGCGCAGCAGATGAAGATCACCATCGACACCAACGTGCTCGCTGGCATCCTCGATCAGGCGCAGGCCACCTACAACCGCGGTGCGGCCGCCGGCAAGATTTCCGGCGACATCAACCTCGGTGTTACCTCGTCTGGCCCGCTCGCTGTCGTCGCCGCCGGCGCCGGCTCGGGCAAGGTCGACGTGGTCGAAGTGCTGATGCGCATGGCGCAGTGCCTCGACGAACAGAACATCCCCGAGATCGGCCGCTGGGTCGTGATGCCGACGTGGATGGGCGTGCTCATCAAGAAGTCGGAGCTGCGGCAGGCGTTCCTGTCGGGCGACGGCACCTCGATGCTGCGCAACGGCAAGCTGGGCATGGTCGATCGGTTCACGATCTACACGTCCAACCTGTCGCCGGCCGGTGTCGCCGGTGGTCTGGCCGCGGGCGAGTATGCGGTCTACGCCGGCCACGCTCACGCCCTGACGTTCGCGTCGCAGATGACCAAGGTGGAGACCCTCCGTTCGGAGCGCACCTTCGGCCAGCTCCTGCGCGGCCTGCAGATCTTCGGCTACAAGGTGCTCGACGCCACGGCACTCGTGCAGGCCATCTGCACCAAGGGTTAATCGGCGGGGGGACAACGGGGGCTGGGTGAAACCAGCCCCCTGCTTCCTCGAAGATTACCTCTGGAGGTTACTCCATGGCATACATGCTCGTCGGACAGTTGGTTACTCAGGCTCGTGTCCTGCTACAGGACGTCGACGCCGACCGCTGGAGCGATGACGTACTCTACACCTCACTCAACATGGGCTTGCTGGAAGCCCGCCGGCTCCGGCCGGACTTCTACCGCGACACGATGGAGTTCATCCCGCGGTACGATCCCGACGATGACGTGAACGAACCAGTGAGTTTCCCCGTCGAATTCATCCCGGCGCTCATCAACTACATGGTGGGTCTGGTGCAGATGAGCGACGCAGAAGATACGACGGACGCCCGCGCCGCGGTGCTCCTCAACACGTTCATCACCAAGCTCACGCAGCCGGTGGGATAGCATGGCCCAGACAGCAGCTTTCTCGAGGCTCTTGCAGGACGCGGCGGTGCATTGCCCCGGTGCGATCCCGAGCGCCATTCAGGCTGAGCTGTTCGCCACGGTGAAGGACTTCCTTCAGCAGACCAACGCATGGCAGCTCGACATCAACGTGGCGATCGTGGCTAACACGAGGTCTTACGTCCTGACGCCGACGACTGGCGCGCAGATCGTCCGGCTGATGAACCTCTGGGATAGCGTGGACGTCGACAAGCGCCCCGTGTGTCCGGCGACGATGCAGGTGCCCCCCAATCTTGTGCTTTTGCGCACGCCCGGCTCGACCGCAGCGTGGGTAGCCACGGTGAGCTTGTATCCCGTGGATCCGGTCGACGAGTATGGTAATCCGGTGTTTCCGGCATGGGTGCTCGACAAGCACTCGGACGTGCTCCTCAACGGCACGTTGGCACGTATGTTCTTCCAAAAGCTCAAGCCTTACACCGACAATCCTATGGGACTAGGCCGACAGCGGTTGTACTTGCAGGGGCGCGCACAGGCGCGCGCTGAAGTACTGCGTGCACATACCTACGCGACGCAGGCGTGGGCCTACCCACTGAACTCTGGCGGGAGGCAGCTCGGAGCATGACGCTTTCAATCAAGCACAACTTCGTTTCGGCTAAAACTGACGGCGTTGACACAACACTCGTGCAGCCGTCGAACTGGAACGAGGAGCACGACATTACCTTGGCCGCTGGCAAGGTAATGGGGCGTGATCTTTCTGGCGCCGGCGCCGTGCAGGAGCTGCCTCTTGCTTTCTCGGCGGCGTACGAGGTAACGCTCCCGTCGACGACAGGCTCGATGATTGGCGCCAAGGGCACGACAGCGCAACGTCCCGGCTCGCCTGTCGCTGGCATGTTCCGCTACAACACAGACCTCGCCCAGTTCGACGCGTACGACACGGGCTGGCGCAAAATGATGACCGACGAGGCGGTAACGGCGGCGATCGCCGCTGCCATCGCCGCCGCCGCAGCAGCGCCCGTGGGTACCATTCGCGCGTGCCTGACACTTACCGCGGACACTGGTTGGGTGCGGCTCAACGGCAAGACCCTCGGTAATGCCGCTTCTGGAGCAACGGAGCGCGCCGACGCGGACACCGCAGCGCTGTTCGCTTATTTGTGGAACAACCTCGCCGACGCTCAAGCTGCTGTATCTGGAGGGCGCACGGGTAGCGCCGCTGCCGATTATGCCCTCAACAAGACCATCGCACTGCCGAGCGCCCGCGATCGTTTCTTCGTCGGACACGCGCTGAACGGGCACACCGACGCGGCCCTAATTACTGCGTTCGATACGACGGTGATGGGCAAGACGTACGACGTCCAGCAGCACGGGCATCAAAATATTACTAGTGTTCCGAGTGACTATGTTGCTGCAGGCGACACTGGAATTTTGGTGGCTTCGCCGGGGCATACCCACGTGATTGTTAATGACTTCCACATTCCCCCAGCCATGGTGGTTGGGGTCCAAATCAAGCTCTAGCCGTAGCGTAAAAAACCTGTTACCTTCGCGGATAATAAACGAGGGTAACGAACCTGAGGAGATACTTCGATGCTCGACCTCGATCCGATCCGCGCCAAGTTCTTCGAGCCCACGGGCGTCGACATGCCGCTCAACGGCATGTACAAGCCGTCCGCCAACGAGGTTGCCTTCGCTGCCAACGGCGTGAAGGTCGCCAGCTTTGTCGGTGGTTCGGGTGGCGGCTCGCCGCGCCTCATCCATTCCGGCAACGTAGCCCCGCTCGTGAACACAGACGGCACCGACGCTACGCCGGTCATCACCGAAACCTACATCTGCGAGATCCAGATCCCCGTCGCCATGCTGGTGACCGGCATCGCGCACTTCAACGGGTCGGTTGCCTCGGGCAACATCAAGCTCGGCCTGTTCAGCGGTGCCGGCGCCCTTCTCGCGAGCACGGCTTCCACTCTCATGGTGGGCACCGACGCTTATCAGCGGGTACCGTTTACCACTCCGTATCAGGCTGCGCCGGGCAAGTACCTCGTCGCGCTGCAGGTGGACAACACCACGGCGCGCGTCAACGCGCACACCTTCGGTAACTTCGGCGCCTCGAAGAAGACCGGCGAAGTGTACGGCACGTGGACGACGCTCACGCCGCCGACGACCTTCACGACTGCGCTCGGCCCGATCGCCTCGCTCTACTAGTTTTCTAGTGGGGAGCGAGGTTACCTCTGGAGGTAAGTTATGAGCAGTGGTCGTTTGGTTTGGACGCGGTCGGTGTTGACACTGGCGGGTACGGTGGGCGGAGAAACCCTCCGCACTGTCGCGCAATTGGCGGACGTCTACGCGCTCAAGATCCAGAACGCTAAAGACGGCGCTCAGATCGAGCTGGACTGGGCGGGCGGTAACCCGACGCTGGCGGCCAATTCGGGGTGGACCCTCGCCGCCGGCGAGAGCATCGAGTTCGCTGGCCCAAACATGCCGTCGGCGATTATCAAAGTGTTTGGGACGGTCGCCAAAAATGTGATTGTTTACACGGCGAAGTAACCTCCAGAGGTAACTCACGGGGGCAGCACTACAGGGTGGATCATGGACTTCGTCACCACATATCGCGCCGGAGTTCCTGACCCATCTCCTGTGGGAGACTTCACTGTCGTTACTTCGGGCAGCACTTATCAAGTCACCGAAGACGACAACGAGGTGATGGTTAAGAAAACGGTCTCCGGTGCGATCGTAGTCACCCTGCCGGCGTCGCCAACCCAACAGCGCACTGTCGTTATTAGCGACGGCAAGGGCGACATCGATGTCTCGAGCAACAACATCACGGTTATCGGCTCGGGTGGGACGACCATTAGCGGGCGAGCTTCGTTCGTTTACAAATCGGCGTGGCAGTCTGCCCGCTTCCGTTTCAACGGCACAGAGTGGAACATCATCGCATGAGAAAGATCCGCGCTCTCCTTGGTCTGGCGCTGGCCCTCCTCTCCGCTCCCGCGTTCGCGCAGAGCGGCACGCTCGCGCAGTTCGACCCGACGACCTCGGTGCAACTTCGCAGCGTTATGACGGACGCGGTTGGGCTACCGACCGCGCCGCTGACTTTCTGCACGCTGGGCACCGCGGCAAATAACTGCGTGCAGCTCGACAGCTCGGCGGCGCTGCCGGCGATCGACATTTCATCGGCGCTGGTTACTTCTACGGGAAGCACGACGGCGCGGACGCTGGCGGCGCGGTTTGCTGAAACCCGGAAGTTGCTCGATTTCTATCAAGTGGCAGACGGGGCCAACTACGCCCCTGCCCTCGTTCGTGCGGAAGCTGCATTGGCGGCTACGGGTGGCGTTATTGAGATCCCCGCGACGGGCCCATCCTCTTGCTTGCCTCTGACCGGCACACACACGACGACTACGAGCGCGATTACCTATCAGGGACAAGGCCGTCTCGTCTCGTGCTTTACGAGTAACTTCAACGGTAATGTGTTTGTTATCGGTGATGGCACCACCACCGTCCGCGATGTAACGATCAGAGGAGTGTCGTTTACTTCGTCTACGGTTCGCAGCAGTGGCGCGTCTGTGGCTGTTCTGAATGGATATACTACCACGCTGGAGAACGTTACCTGCGAAGCCAACCAGTACATTTGCATTGACCTGTATGGGGGCCCGACCCAGTACATCTATAACCTGTTCGGCATCCAGACTTTTTCTGGAACGACTGGCGTGCGAATTGGTTTTACTGGTGCGAATGTTCAGGGCGTTACCATTCAGAATAGCGAGATCTCCAGCGTTACGGCTGTTGGCGTGGACATTTTCGCCGCGGGCAGCCTTATCATCAACAGCACTGAAATCCTCGGCAACGACATTGGTGTCCATGTTCGACCGGGTAACGGGCAAACTGTCGAAACTTTCCAGACCAACAACCTAGTCATCGACAGCAATATTCACGAAGGTATGCTGATCCAGCCGACTGGGACCGGCCTTACCGCGATGCACACCCACACCAATCTTTGGATTGGCTCCAACGGTAACAACCCAGGTGCGGGGACGAACAACAGCTCGGGCATTAAGATCGACGGCACTGCCGCTAACATTCTCGGCCTTCAATTCCGAGGGCTCCAAGCCGTTAACAACGGCGGCCATGGCGTTGCGGTTCTCGGCGGCACGCAGCTCATGTTCGACGGCTTGTCGAGCGCTAACGGTGTACATACGTCTGACACGTTCAGCGGCTACATCATTCTGGCTGGCGTCAGTAATTTCGACATCAAGGGCACCGCTGGTCTGGGGACCAAGTTTACCAACCAACAGAAGTACGGCGTCGAAATCATCGCGGGGGCTTCTGACAATTACTCCGTGTTTGGAAATTTCAGCGGCAACCTCTCGGGAAACATTTACAACGCAGCTACTGGCAAGAACTTTAACGTCGTCGACACCAGCGTGCCGGGTAGTGTGGCGGACATCACTACCTTTGGTGCGGTGTGCGACTATGACGGCACGACGGAAGTTACTAACAGCACTGCCCCGATCCGTCGCGCTATCGCGACTGGTCGCCCTGTCCATGTCCCCGCCTGTGCGGACACAACCAAGACGTATCTAGTGAAAGGCCCTCTCTATTTTGGAGTTGGGCAGACGATTTATGGCGACGATCGCCTCACCTCTCAGTTGGGCGCTGGTTCGACGTTTAACCTTGCTGCAACCGGCACTGCCTCCATTGCGGGTACCACGCTTACGGTAAGCGGGTCGGTTACCGGAATCTGGGAAGTCGGCCAGATGCTGACCGGCTCGGGCGTCACCTTCGCCACGAAAATCGTGGGGCTTGGCACGGGCACGGGCGGCACGGGCACCTACATCATCGACATATCCCAGACGGTTGCTTCGACCACGATAACTGGCACTTCGATGGGCATGATCGTGTGCCCGGCTTCCGATGGCGGCTGCAGCACGCAAAACGTTGGTATCAAGTATTACCAACCCGATACGTCTGTGCGCGCCAGCATGATCGCCTATCCACCCGGCGTCTATCTTGGCAACGCAGCGCGCTCTCGTGTTAGGGGCGTGCGGATTTCCGGCAGTAACATCTGCATCGACGCCCGTGGCAATGCTGGCGGTGTTATGATGGAGACACTCGAACTCGGTTGCCTGAGCACTGCCGTGATGGCTGACGGTGCGCTCGACACAATGTACATCAACACCGCGCACATTTACCCGTTTGGCCTGAACGCAAATCAACAAACTATTTTTTACGATCAGACGAACGTGGGCTTAGACTTCGCTGGTGTCGACGCTATTCTGTTCAGCAACATATTCACTATCGGCTTGGGTAAGGGCATCTACATTCATGAAGGGTCGAGCCCCGGCCAGCTACCTAACGGTACGATCTCCAATTTTTGGGACGATAGCGGTGTCGGCCTCGTTATGTCGGCGGGTAATATCAGTCTGAGCGGATACCATTCGGGCCTGACCAATGTGTGGAGCCGCTCGATCGTCCACACGGGTGGTAACCTCTCGGTTTCGAGCCTCGCCATTAGGGACCAACTTGCTCGCACATACCCGGCTGTCGTGTCTGACGCTACGGCCGGCGTTCAGTTGCTGACCATCAACGGCCTGACTTACAACGGCTTCGGGTTTGACAACACGGCAGTGTACTCGACTGTGGCGGGCGCGAACGTGTCGCTTTCGGGCGTGCAGACGCATCGTTACCCCAACGTGGCTTACACAAAGCCGACTATCCACATTGCCTCCGGCCGCATCAATATCAACGGCTTGCAGACAGTCGACAAGGGCACGGGCGCAGGCACGCTTCTGCAGATTGACGTAGACAGCGGTTGGAACAACCTCAGCGGCATAGTTCCGGTTGGGTGGACCGTCACCGTTCCATCTACTATGGTGGCTGGCCGAGTGTATGGCGCGCTCGAATACATCGGCAGCACCAACGGGTCGACGAAGTTGGTAGCTAGCGCGGTCGCTGGCAACACTACGATCACGATGCCTGCCGAAACCGATACGATGGCCGTGCTCGCGGCTTCGCAGGCGCTTACCAACAAGAGCTACAACGGCCTTGCTGTGACCGCCACCGGCTCCGGTGCGACTTTGACCGTTGACGGCGGCAAGACACTTCGCGCAGCTAATTCAATCATTATCGCTGGCACGGATGGAAAGACATTTACCGCGGTTAACTCGCTTAGCCTGTCGGGAACTGACGGTAGCACGCTGAACGTCGGGACTGGCGGCACCCTTGGAACTGCTGCTTACCAGAGCACCGGCACTTCAGGCGCGACAATCCCGTTCCTGAACGGCACGAACACTTGGGCTGCCACCCAGACGATCTCCACTCAACTAACGACACCCAAGGTCGCGTCGGCCAGCGGCAACTTGAAGCTCGATGCGCCCACGGGTTCGGCGGCTGTCATCTCCGTCAACAACGTGGAGCAATACTTCGGCAACACGACTGCCTTTGGGCCGTGGAATGCCAGCACGACCCAACTTGGTATTTCCTCGAACCGCTGGACAACGATTTGGGGTCATGCGCTGGACCTTCCGGCCTTCGCGGGAACCGCCATGGCTTTCGACACGACCTCCACCTTTACCAGTGGTGCGGGTGTGACTACGATGAACTACGGCGTAACCTATGGCGCGGGCGGTGCCAATACAGTGGGTATTTCGGGCTTCGCCGGCGTCTACATCTACGCCGGTGGCGCGCAGGGCGCAGCGATCGGCAGCACGCTGGCGTCGTTCTCTGGGCGTGTCGCGCTTGCCAGCTATATTGAGGGCGTCGAAGAAACCGCCCCCGCCGCCCCCGCCGCTAACGGATATCGTATTTTTGCACAGGATAATGGCGCTGGAAAAACGCAGCTCATGGTAATCTTCGCCACCGGCGCTGCCCAGCAACTCGCCATTCAACCTTAGGAGCTTCTAGTGAAGTACGCTCTCCTCGCCGCAGCTTTGTTTTTTCCGGCTATCGCCGCAGCACAAACGCCGCCCCAAGACCCCAAGCTAAGCATCGCCATGCAGCTCCTTAACGAACGCACGAGCCAAGTGATTGAGCTGGCTGCACAGATGCAGACACTTAACACGCAACTTCAGGAGTTGCGTGCCGAGAACGCGAAGCTAAAGGCTGAACAGCCCAAGAAGTAACCTCCGGGGGTAACGCCGATGATAACAATAACCGAGGAAATACTCGAAGGGCTGCTCGAGCGTGCCGCTGAAAGAGGAGCACAGAAAGCGTTGGCGAGTGTCGGTCTCGCCGATGATCGCGCGTCTAACGACGTCCGCGGCCTTCGAGATCTTTTCGCGATGTACCACATCGTGCGCAACGGCGCGCTCAAGCAGCTCGGTGCTGGCATCGCTCTTATTGTGCTCGCAGCGATTTCGGTGTATGTTGGCGTCAAGCTGAAGATCGGCCAATAATTGCGGGAGGCAGCCCCATGAACAAAGATCAGTTTCTTCAGGTGTCCGCACCGTTCCTCGCCTTCATCGGCGGGCTCGTTGTCGGCAAGGGGTGGCTCACCACCGAGCAATGGGGGCAACTGGCCCACCTAGTCACGGAGTACGGGCCGTACCTTCTGCCGGTTATCATCGGCGCGTTCGCTTGGGTGAAGAACCGCTGGAGCAAGAAGGCGCTCGACGCCAACGCCATCCCCGGCGTGCAGGTGATCGTCGACCGCAGCCAAGCCCCCAAGGAAGTGGTCGCTGTCGCCATGAAACAGGACAACTCTCTCGAGGTAAAACCGTGAACCCGGTCGACTTCTATCAACGCATCGTGCACCCGACACTACACCTGCTTTCTGTGTTGCCCGAAGTGAAGTTGCCGGTTTCCGCTAAAGCCGCGGTGCTGGTAATGGCGTGCGCCGGGCAAGAGAGCGGGTGGCAGCATCGGCGACAGATCGGCATCGGGCAGTACCACCCGCAGTCGGTCGGCGCTCGCGGGTACTGGCAGTTTGAAAGTACGTGGGGCGGCCCGGTGGCGCTCAACGACGTGATGCAGAAGACGCCCACGCAGCTCGCTGCGGTCTGCAAGTTCCTCGAGATCCCCGGCGACGAGCTTTCTTTGTACGAAGCTATCGCTTGGAACGACACCCTCGCCTGCGCGGCGGCCCGCCTTTTGCTGTGGCAGGACTTCCAACCGCTGCCGGAAGTCGGCGACAAGGATACTGCTTGGGGCTACTACCTTCGCAACTGGCGCCCCGGTATGCCTCACCCCAAGGCGTGGGCCGGTAACTACGACCGAGCCGTCGACGCTGTGGGCGTCGCCATCGACCAACTGAAACTCAAGATCTAGGGAGGACTTCATGTTCAGGCTTTTGATCGCCGGCGGCCTCGCGCTTATGCTCGCTGCCTGCGGCGGAGACATGGCTAACGACGGCTCGCGCCCCAACGCGGCCCAGCAGACGCTGGATCGTGCCCGTACGACGATCTTGGTGGCCAGCGTCGCCGCCTCGACGTATGCAATGCTCACCCCGTGCAGCGAGACGCCGCGCACCATCTGCAAGGATCCGGCCATTGCAGCTCAGGCGGCTGCGGCGATTTCCGCGGCAACGACTGCGCTCGACGTGGCGCAGAGTGCGCTCTACGTGAGCGATGACGTGTCCGCGCTGGACAAGGTGCGGCTGGCGTCGATCGCCGTCATCACCGCCCTGAAGATCCTACAAAGCTACGGCATCGGGTAATCACCCCTCGACGACGTATTCTCAACGTTACCTCTGGAGGTCACATGACGAAGAAGGAAAAGGCGATCCTCGCCGCACGCACCGCTGCCACCCCGACAGCTACCCCGCCACCCGTCCCGACGCCCGACCCGGCTCTGACGGCGTTCCCGGTTGCGCCGGCGGTACCGGCTCCCGTGAGCACTCCCACGCCCGAACAAATCGCCGACGCGCAGAAAACGCTCGACGACGCCCCCGTGCCGGAAGCGGCTCCGTTCACGCCACCGGCTGCGCCCCCGCCCACCGCCGAAGAACTGGCCACCGCGGCACGCGGCGCCGGCATCAAGACGATCGCCAGCGATGAACCGCTCAGCGATGAGCAGCTTGCAGAGATGGGTTTCATCTCCGATGCGACGCGCGAGGAAGGCGCGGCAGGCCGCAACGCGCTCATCGCTGCCGGCCACGTGCCCGGTACGGCGCTGCCAGCTCCTGTCCTGACTTCCGAGCAGGCGGCATCGCAGCCCAACGTGGCGACCAATTTCGGCGGGCGCATCCCCGAGAGCACTGCGCTCGAACAGCAGGCTGGGCGCGAGGCGCTTGCGCGCAAACATGCAGACTACGCGACAGCGCTCAAGAACAACGCCGAAGCGGCCGCCAAGAAACTCCATGAGGGGGCCGCGGCGGAACCGAGCGACCTGCATTACCCCAAGAGGTAACCAACGATGGTCTCGATCAAGCTCCAAGCCTTCGGGGGCATGATCCCGGCCATCGACAGCCGGCTGCTCCCGCCGTCGAACGCTGAAAGAGCGACCAATCTCTGGCTCTACAGCGGCGATCTTCAGGGTATGCGTGTGCCGGTCGACATACATACCCTCGACAACCCGGCGGCACGATATGTTTACCGCGTCCCCAAAGCGGCATCAGACGTCGCTCACATCAACGATAGCTATTGGCTCGAATTCGAGAATATCAACACGCTCGTCGTGAAGTCACCCCTCGCACAGGCGACGGATGATCTCTACTACTGGGCCAACGCCACTGCGGTGCCGGGTTACACGACCAAACAACGACTGGAAGACGGCGACCCGGCGCTGGTGCTCGGCGTGCCGGCCCCCAGCACGGCCCCTACTGTGGGCCACTCAGGCGGCGTGGGAGCCGCGCAGACCCGTGCGTATGTCTACACGTGGGTAACTGAGTATGGCGAAGAAGGGCCACCCAGCGATCCGACGACTTACACAGGTAAAGTCGATGGCACGTGGGCGATCGGTGTAACTGCGCCGACGGTTGGCGACACGACCGACCGCGCCCTTGCTACGACAAACATCTACCGCACGGTGACAAGCGCGCAGGGTATCGCCGAGTATTACTTCGTGGCGACACTCCCCATTGCGACGTTGTCCTACAACGACACGCTGCTTGACGCAGTTGTGGCTGCGGCCGGCGCGCTTGAGAGTACGTACTGGACTGCCCCGCCGACGGATCTCGAGGGCATGGTGGCCATGCCCAACGGGATGATCGCAGGCTGGCGCGAAAACGAGCTTTGGTTTTGCGAACCCTATCGACCCCACGCTTGGCCGCCCCAGTACCAAATCGCGACCGAGTATCCGATCGTGGGCATGGCAGCGTTCGACCAGACGCTTATCATCGGGACGGAAGCCTATCCGTACTACGCGACCGGCGTGAACCCTTCCGCGGTAACGCTGCGACGCATCGCGGCAGCCGAGCCCTGTATTTCACGCGGTTCCATCGTAGCGACCGCCGGCGGCGTGTTCTATGCGTCCCCCAACGGGTTGATCCTTGCTGGGCCGGGCAGCGCGCGCAACGTCACCAAGCCGTTCATCACGAAAGACAAATGGGACCATCTTCTCAACCTGCAGCAGCTTCGCGCAGCTCTTTTGAACGGCGGGTACTATGCGTATTCCGGCGTGCAAGAGGGCGTGTTCGAGCTGACGGCGTTTGAAGTGTCGGCGTTCCAGCAGGAAGACTTTACTGGCACGCGCGATGGCGCATTCATCGAGTTCGACGACACGCGCATCGGAGTTACCCTCCTGCAGAACCCGACGCCCACATACAACGTGCTTCAGGACCCGTGGACTGGCGAAGTGCTTATTGTCAGGGATGGCGTGGTGAGCTTCCTAGACGTTACCTCGGACATCACTCAGGGGGAGTACACATGGAAATCAAAAATTTTCGTGTTGCCCAAGCCTCTGAACATGGCCGCAGTAAAGGTGATCTGGGAAGCCCCTGTGGGAGTTACCGACCCTACGGCAGTGATGCGTATCTATGCCAACGGTGTATTGCGTATGACCCGTACGTTGCCCGCGGACTATTATATTTTTCGCCTGCCTTCTGGCTTCAAAGCAACCGAGTACCAGTTCGAGGTGGAGGGAACGCTCATCATCAAGTCGATCGAGCTGGCTTCGTCGGTAAAGGAGCTGGCCAGTGTCTAAGGTCTACGAGGCCATTCCTGAGCCGGGCGATGCGCTTGACACGCTACGTCTGGCGGTGGTGGCGCTCAAGCAGAACGTAGAAATCCTAACAGGTAACCGCGGCCCTAATGGCTGGGCCAATCAGGTGTTTGTCCAGCAGGAGGCTCCCGTCGCCGCCAAGGAGGGCGACATCTGGCTGAAATATCCTGTAGTGGCGGCTGACACGTGGGCGCTGTCGGTTTGGAAGAACGGCAAATGGCTGCTCACCACCCTGTAACCGCAAGTGTGATCGAGCTGAACAACCATGTCCACGGAAGGATCATCGCGGCAGGTAACCCTTACACCGAAGGGCTCGACGCGTGTATCAGCCGGTCCCGTGGGGGGAAGTTTCTCGGCGGCTTCATCCTTCAAAGATATAACTTTCGCTCGGTCGAAGCCCACGTCTCCTCAGCCGCGCCGTTCTGGTGCTCGCGGGATCTTCTCTGGGTGTTTTTCGATTATATTTTTAACACTATGTGCGTTGAGAAAGTGGTGGGTATCATCCCCTCCACCAACGAGCCCTCAGTCAACTTCGCCACCAAGGTGGGGTTCGCCGAGGAGACCCGAATAAAAGATATGGTGCCGGGGGGTGACTACATCGTGTTTTCGATGTATCGTGCCCAGTGCCGATGGCTTAATATCGAGCCGCGCTCGATCGCTCCAACCCTTCCCGAGGTATTCCGGTGAGCAGCTCTCCATCCGCCCCGCCGCCTCCCAACTACGGCCCCATTGCTGACGCATCGCGCCAAGCGTCTGAGCGCCAGTACGAAATTTCGAGAGACCAGCTCGACTGGGCCAAGACCCAATACAACGACGCCAAGCCCTTCACCGACCGGGTGAAAACGTCGTTGCTGGATCAGCTCGACACCAACACGGCGACGGCCAAGAAGGACCGGGCGCGCTACGAGGACATCTTCCAGCCGCTTGAAGACAGCCTCGCCAACGACGCCGAAACATACGCATCGCCGGAACGCATGGCACAAATGCGCGGCCGAGCGGTCGCCAGTGTCGCCCAGCAGTTCGACGTCGCCGGAGAGGCTGCCAAGCGCCAGCTCGAGAGCTTCGGCGTGGATCCTACGGCGACGAGGTTCGCAGCTCTGGACGTGGGGACCAAGCTCGCCAAGGCCAGTGCCGGCGCCGCAGCAGCCAACCAGTCGGACCTTGCTGTCGAGGATCGCGGCCGCGCGCTGCGCTCCGAGGCGATCAACGTCGGCAAGGGCTACCCCGGCGCGATCGCCGGCCAGTATGGCACGGGAGCTGGGGCGGGCACGGGCGGCGTCGGTGCGCAGAACAGCACCTACTCGGCGTTCTCGCCGGCGCTGGGCAATCCCACGGCGTGGCAGGGGCTCGGCAACCAGTCGGTGGGCACGTGGGGCCAGACGCTCAACAACGCCTACCAGTCGCAGATCGCGGGCTACAACGCCCAGAACAACCAGTCGTCTGGCGTCGGCTCGGCGCTCGGCCTTATCGGCGGCATGGCGGCCCAGAAGGGCATGAGCATGTTCCTCGAAGACGGCGGCGTGATCCCCGAAGATGCCGCCGGGTTACCCGGTGGGGTACCCATCCCGAGTGCGATCCCGACGGGCGTGTCGCCTTCGGGCGGACAGGAGACCGACGACGTCACGGCGCGCGTCAACGTGGGTGAGATGATCGTGCCCAAGGAAGCGGTGCAGTGGTACGGCGAGAAGTTCTTCCAGAACCTCATCGCCAAGGTCGAGAAGGAGAAGGCCGGCGCTCCGGCCAAGCCCCAGATGAAACAGGCTATCCCCAGCGCCCCGACCTATGCGTCGCCGGGCGCTTCCATGGCCGCGTGAGGACACCATGAGCCGTGAGATCAACGACTTCGTCGCAGCGTTCTCCGTCGGCGGGCGCTTCATGCAGAACGCGCAGTACCTCGCCGATCGCCGCAAGCAGACCAAGGCCGGGCAGTTGCCGGCGCATCTGGCAAGCAACGACGCCTTCAAGAAGTCGGGTGCGTACGGCGGGACCAACGCTGGTCAGATCCAGACTTCAGCCATTCCTGCGCCGATGGAGCCCAACGACACGGGGATGCTCACCGAACCCGTGCCGGAGTTCAAGGATGGCGGCACCGTCGAAGAAGAAATGGTGATCGACTATCCCGGCGCTGCCGCGGCGCGCGCTCCGCTTCCCGAAGGGTACACGCCTCCCCCGGCTCCCCGCGCAGCGATCCCGATGCCGGCCGCCCCTGTTGGAGGTGCGTTGGACGACCAGCGCCGTACCGCGGCGTTCAACCCTGAGACCGAAGGACCCCTAGCCGCCGCCCCGGCGGCCCAGAGCCCGACGGTTACCCCGGCAGGTAACGCTCCCCTCAATGATCGTTCGCAGCCCGGTAACCTTCAGGGCGGCGCACCCGATCAGGAGAGCCTCCTGCAAAAGGCACTCGACGGCGGGCTTCAGTTTGCGCAGCACGTGTTCCATCTCAAGGGAGATGGCGCGGCGCTTCCGGGTACCGACCCGCATCGGGAGAAGGGCGCTCGCGCCCTGATGCAAGGCGTCGGCGCGGCGTCGCCGGAAGCCGTTGCAGCCATGGACAACGTGGTCAACAGCGGCAAGGCCAAGGACGAGGCCATCTGGGGTGTCCGCCGGCTGGCGGCGATCTACGAGTTCTACTCGAGCAATGGCGAGACCGAGAAGGCCAACAAGGCGGCGTTCGAGCTGATGCAGTACTCGGCGGGCATGGCGGCCAAGCACGGGCAGGCTGCGATCCAGATGCTTCACGGCGGGGACCAGCGCGGCGCGGCGCAGCAGCTCATCGAAGGACATAGCTACGTGCCCGATGGGCGCAAGCTGGTGATGGGGCCAGACGGCAAGTCGGTTACCGTCGTCGACGCCGAGACCGGCAAGCCCGTGCAGCAGATCCCTGTGACGCCTCAGGTGTTGTTCAACGCGGCGCTGGGGCTCTCCAACAGGTCGATGTACTGGGACGTCATCATGAACCGAGCGGTTGGCGGCAATGGCCGCGGCACGGGCGGACGTTCGCAGACGCAGGAGGAGCTGGACCGTGCGCGCATCGAGCTGACTAGGGCTCGGACAGAGAAGACCCGCCGCGGCCCTGTTGGCAGGGGCGGCGCGACGACGAACCCGGCCGTGGAAGCGATCCTCGAAGGTGTGGCGGCTATCCGCGCGTCTCGTGGCAGGGCCCCTGCGACCCCGCCACAGGGCTCCAACGACGGTCCAGCCATCCCGCCGCCGGAGGAAGACACCTCGGGCGAAGGCGACGACGAAGATAACGGAGCGGGGCGCGCTGCGCCGGCCAACGCTAACGGTGAGGGCGGCGGTGACGCCCCCACACGGAACACTCGTGTCGCGCCCAACAGCGTGATGCGAGTACAGCCGCCCCGTGCCGGGTCGGCGGCGGCGCCTGCTGGACCTCCCTCTGGCGGTGCGCCGACGAAGTTTGATCCCGAGGGTGACGGGTATGACTACGACACGGCACGGCAAGCGGGGCTTGCGCCCGATAAGGATGGACACTGGCCGAGCCGTGACCCTCGTTCAGGCGTGCTCCTTAAAGGGCGCAAGCATCCCACTTCTGCGAAGGGCGACGAGGCCGACGCCAAGCTGGGGTACTACACCCGCAAGCGTGAGGACGGTCGCTACGAGAGCATCAACCCCGACGAGGTGCCCGAACGCGAGATCTGGAGCGACGGTGCGCAGTATCGTTTGCCGCCGCGGCCCGGCGAGCCGAAGCCGTTCGATCAGGAGCCGCCTGACCTGAGCCACGTCGAGAAGCTCAAGCAGCTCCAGCTTCAAGCCGCCAAAATCCCGGCCAAGCAGGGCGGTGCGCAGGTTCGACAGGTGCTCCAGCAGGAACTCGCCGAGGCCCAGAAAGAGCTGAAGGCGTACCAAGTCGCGCGTCGCCAGCACGATATTAACGAGCGCCGGCGCGTGGGTGAGGAGCACAAACTCCTGAAAGCCGACCAGAAAGCCACTGCTGGCAAGGTGTTCGACCTGACGCCGAAGACGCCGCGCGACATGGATGGTATAACTAAAGAGCTGAACGAGGCGTTCGACGGCGCGATCGCTAAGATCACGACGCCCGACCCCAAGAAGCAGCCGGACGAGAAGCTCCTTGCCGGCACGGTGTTTGGCGACAAGTCGGCGACAGCGGACCAGCTCAAAACTATCGCGCTGGATATCCGCACGGCCAACCCGCGCGTGAATGGCGAGAAGGCGTACTCGCTGATCGGCGACCTGACGCGCATCGGCTCTGAGCCTCACGAGAGGGGCTTTACCCCCAGAGGTAAAGACAGCCTCGGCAACGTGATCCTGCAGATCAACGGCGACGACGGGAAGCCGACGGGCCCCCTCGTGCACATGCGCCAGCAGGCGTACAGCGAGCTTACCCAGATCGTGCGCAAGCGGTTTCAGGCCAAGAGCAAGGGCGCTGAAGCTCCTGCTGAAAAAGGCGCGGTGCAGGGGGCCAAGGAGAAGTTCGACGCGCTGCCTCAGGGAGCGATCCCCAGCTACGCCATCAACACGTTGCCGGGTGAGGCGGCGCGCGCCGGCGCCAAGCTCATGTTGCGCCCGCAGGTGGAAGCGACTAAGATGGGCATCCGTGCTGGTCAGGCAGTTCGCCGGGCCTTTACTGCGATCCCCGAGCGCCGGCCCGATCCGGGTCGAGCCCCGGCGTCTGGCGAGATACCGGAAGAATAATCCCTGAGCCCTAGCTTTCTGGGCCAGTAGGAGAGGTAGACGATGGCTCTTGAGCCGAACCCGCTGCGGTCTGCGCCTCTCGAAGTGCCTGAGGAGAAGGGTTCCCTTTGGGGCGATGTCCCCAAGGCCGTTGCCGCCGGTACGACCGACCTAGCCGCCCAAGGTGTCGGCCTCTTTGCGGACCTCGCCGACAGCCCCCGAGACGGGGTTACCCGGCTGGGTCAACAGGCCCTGAACGAAGTCACCCGCACGATCGACGAGAGTATCTCCCCGGCTTCACGTCGGGCGATGGAGAGCGAGGTCTTCGGCACGGGCGAAGGCAAGCAGTCGGTGTTTGAAGCGCCGGCGCGCGCCGCGGTGATGAAGCTCTCACGCATGGCTCCTATGCTCGCTGGGTTTGCCTTGATGCCCTCGGGCGGGCTTGGCGTTCTCGCGGGTACCGCGGCCGGCGGCGCACAGGCGGTCGCCCAGCAGCTTAACGACACGCGCAAGGCGGTCGACGAGATGCCCGATCTCGAGCTGCAGAAGAAGTCCCGGTTCTATCGGGAGTGGCGCGAAGCTGGGATGGACGAGGACGCCGCCCGCGAGCGGCTGACCAACGAGCAGGCCAACGCGACCAATCTAGTCCTGACGGCGATCGGCGGCGGCGCTGGCGGCGGTGCGCTGGGTCACGCCATGAAGGGCGCTACCAAGGGCCTCGTTCGTGGTGCGGCTGTCGGAGCGCTTGAGGCGGCTGTCGGCGGCGGAGCCATGGGTGGTGCGGCCGAGGCTGGCCGCCAGATCGGTGAGCGCGACACTGGGGGGAGAGACGAACTTGATGCCGAGCGTATCGCCCTAGCGGCGCTCAACACGGGTGTCGAGATGAGCGCGCTGGGCGGTGTCGCCAGCGGCGTGCGCGGCGCGATGACTGGGCGCCCCAAGCGGGCTCCTGAGACCGTCCGCCCCGACCCCGAGGTCGACGCAGCCCTCAAGAAGCATCTGGCTCCCGACGAGGAGCGCCCGCCGACGGCGGACGAGATCATCGCTGACGTCGAGAAGAACACGGCTGAGGATGCGCCGGGCGGGCTCGAGGAGAAGCTGGCTGAGATCCAGCGCCAAGAAGCGCCCCCTGCTACAGTTGAACAGCCGGTAGCACCGGCTCCGGCGATCGAGATCGCGAAGCCGCCAGTGATGGAGCAACCTCCCGTGCCGGCGGAAGCGCCGTTACCTGTGGAGGTAACTCCTCCGGTTGAAGCCGCACCCAAGCCCGAGCTGCCCACGGTTACCCGTGAGGAAATGCTTACGGTCGGATCAGTCGACCCCAAGGCGAGCTGGCCTGCCATCAAGGAGTGGAACAAGGCGAACCCCGAAACGAAGATATCGTTCAGCGATCTCCAGAAGGAAGCAGCTCGCCCGGCGAAGGAAGCCAAGGCGAAGGCCGAGAACGACGCCAAGGCCGAGCGCGCCGCGGAGCGCCAGCGCCGGATCGACGAGAAGGTCGCCCAGCGTGAGCAGGAACGCCTGACCGCTACCGAGGTTGACACGGCCCTGAAGGACGTTCCCAAGAAGGAAGCCCCCAAGCCGCCCGAGGATCAGACTGTCGCCGAGATGAACAGCGCTCTCAGCAAGGGTGTTGCCGAGGCAATTACTCCTCCCGTAGCACCACGCAAAGTCGAGGTGGTGATTACCCGGCCCAAGAAGGCGGCGGCTCCTGTTGTCGAGGCTCCCAAGGTTACCCCGGCAGGTAACGAAGCGCCACGCGCGCCGCGCGTACTCAAGGCAACCAACGAGACCCCGGCAGAGAAGGCGACCCGTCTGGCTGCCGAGAAGGCCCGCAAGGAAGCCAACGAGACGGTTACCACCAACATCGTGCAGGAGAAGCGTCGCGAGACGTTGGTGAAGAAGGCCGACGACGAAGCCGGCCGTCGCCTGCGCAAGGTACTCAACAACGAGGAGAAGGCGGAGCGCGCCGTCCACGAGACCAAGCCCGATCGAGAGGCGACGAAGCATGTCGAGGACGCCGAAGCCGCCGCCATGGAGGGAGGAGCCAAAGCCCCCTTCGCGTACGACTTCCTCGCAGAGCGCGCCCAAGCCGTCGTCGATAAGGCCGAAGCGGATGGCGTGGTTATTCCGCCAAGCCGCACTACCAGCTCACGCCTCGTCGACAGCAAGAACCCGACGCCCTACCTGAGCCATCTGACGCGCCTGAAGAAGTACCTCGCCATGCACAAGGCATGGAAGGAGCACCCGGCGTCGCAGCCGCGGTTCGCCGAGAACGCACGGGAGCACGCCGCTTCCGAGCGCGCCATGCGCACTGGCGACACGGAGGGGGCCAACGCTTCCCGTATCGAGAAGAACAACGAGATGAACAAACGCCACCGCGAAGGCGGTGTGCTTGACGAGACGAGGGAGGAGGGTAACACCCGGCGTGCAGATGACGACGAGGTAACGCTAGAGGATGCTGATCGTCTGACTGATACTAGGTTGTTGGATGGTGACGAGACGCTTCAGTCGGGCAACCGCGAAGAAACAGACGCTAATTATTACGAAGCCCGTCACAGAGAAGGGCACCACACTGAGACTGTGGCTGACACGTTTGCTCGCGTTCGAGACGAGATCGACGCTGACTTTAACTCGACACCGGAGAGCGAAGCTAACCGAGTTCTCTTGCATCAGGTGATGGAGAAAATTGAAAAAGTAGCCGGCGACACACCCATCCACTACGTCAACGATGCACAGTTCGACCGTGAACTAACCGGCCGCATGTCGCGTGAGCAGGCAACGGCGTCGAACGGCGTGTTTACTTATTACTCGGATGGATTAAATCAGCAAGGCAAGCGCGGCACGATCATGCTGCGTCACAGTGCCGACCCCGTGCACGTGGCGATCCATGAAGCGGCTCACGCAGCAACATCGCACGCGTTGGCACAGGACGGCCGACTGTACAACGACGTGCAGTCTATGATGGACTGGGCGTTGCAAGGAGCAAACGACCAGCTCGCTCTGCTGCGACAGTATGGGATGACCAACCCGCACGAGTTTATCGCCGAGGCATTGTCGAGGCCGGAGTTCCGCGCTCACCTTGCGAAGGTTACCGTGCCGGACAGCCTCGCCAAAGAATGGCGTGTCGACAAGGGGCAGAACGCGTGGAAATCTCTCGTGCAGATGGTTGGCCGCGCGCTGGGGATCATCAAGCGTGCTGAGCTGAACCTTCTCGAAGCCGTCCTCATAAAGAGCGACGAGCTGATGAGCTACAAGGTAACGAAGCAAGCTCCCGGCCTTGGGCGTACCGAAGCCTCGCTCGCATCCATGCGCGAACGGCTCCCCTCCAAAGACACCGTGCAGGACTTTACCGGCACGCCGACGACTTGGAAGCACGGGCTTCAGCGCATCGCCCTGAAACTGGCGACGCGCGACCAGTGGGCACAGGTGGGTGACTATCTCTTTAAGGGAGCCGCCGACAAGCCGCATCGTGTGCTGAGCGATCTCCTCGCGCGCATGGCTCGTGAGAAGGGGCGGATTACTCAGGACCGCGACGAGGGGGTTATCCGCAACCTCGCCAAGCTGGAGCGCAAGTACGCCAAGACCGAGCAGTGGAAGCAGTTCGCCGACCTCCTGCACGACGAGACGGTTACCGGCGTGTGGGCTGACCGCCCCCTCGATAAGAACCATCCTCACGGGGACGTCAAGAAAGACAGCATGGAGGGGTGGCAGGCCAACGCGCGCCATAGCGACCTACAGGCCCGATTTAACGCCCTGCCGGACGATCTAAAGGCGGTGCGCGCCGACCTCCACAGCTACTTCCGCGAGCGGCAGAACACGATGTCGCTGGACATCATCAAGAACATCGTTACCCACGTGAACGGTGGGAAACCGTTCGACGCGCTGGCTCAAAGGATCTTCGACAAGAAACTGACCGATGCCGACAAGAAGCTGATCGAGGGTGACGCGGCACTGAAGGCGCTCAAGGAGGCTAAGCGGCTGGCCCAGATCGCCGGGCCCTATGTCCCCCTGATGCGCCGCGGTGACTACGTTGTGTCGGGCAAGTACAAGATCGACATGCCCGCCAACGCGCTGCGCCGGGTTACCCCTGAAGGTAAGGCCGATCCCGAGGGCAACGTGTTCGAGTTCGCCACCCGTGACGAGGCGCGCAAGTTCGCTCAGGACACGCCCCTCAAAGTCACCAAGGCCGAAAAGGTCTACACCGACCTCAAGACTGGCGAGCGCTACGGCGTCGACGACGATGGCGTGAAGTCCCGCCTGACGAAGGAGGATGCCGGCTCCAACTCGGCCAACGAAGCCTACTGGGTGCACGTGCAGGACAAGCACGTCGAATTCCACGACCACGAGCTGGCGGCCAAGCGCGCCCATCGGGATCTCGTGGCACAGGGTCTGGTGATGGCCAACCCGGAGCCGAAGCGCTGGGAGCCGGGCGGCCGGAACAGTTCGTTCTTGGCTGAGCGTTTCGAGATCGTCGCCAACTCGCTACGGCAGCGTAAGAGCTTCCAAGCCATGGAGAAGGGGGCGCAGGAGGCGCTGCTGGGCACGCTACGGGACGCCTCGATCATGGCGCTCGGCTCGACCCGCGCACAGAGCCGGAGACTTCCTCGTACGAACGTCGCCGGCGCGAGCCACGACATCACGACCAACACCCAGCATTACGCCAGCTCGAGCGCCGGCTATCTCGCCCGTATTCGGTTCCAGCCGAAAATCGACGAGACCCTCAAGGCGATGGAGGCATACTCTAACGCAATGCGCCACGCCAAGGGCGAGCAGGGATCCAACGAGACGATCGAGCGCGGCCAGTACATGGCCGAAATCAAGAAGCGGCTTTACTCGGCGTCGGAGCCTGAGGCGCAGGGCTTCTGGCACAGCGCGGGCAGCCGTCTTCTGCAGGTGAGCTATCTCGACAAGCTGGCCAGCCCAGCGTTCCACGTGATTAACTCGATGGAGCCGTGGACCGTGTCGATGCCCGTGCTGAGCGCGCGCTACGGCATGGGACGCACGTTCGCTGCGATGAGCGCCGCGTACCGGGACATCGGTGCCGGCAGCGCGCTGGGTGCCGGGCTCAAGGACACCGCGAAGGCGTTCAAGACGGACGAGGGGCTGACCAATTACCTCCAGAGGTTCTCGGATCGCCTGCTGTCGAAGGAGGACGGCAAGCACGTCGTGAACATGCTGAACACGCTCCACGACGTCGGGCTGATCGACCGGGATGCCGGGCTGGAGCTGGCGCGGATGGGTACCCCTACAGGTAACCTCATTGGACGTGGGCTCGACCGGGCCGATCTCATGGCCCGCCAGATGGGCACGGCGATTGAGAGCATCAACCGTACGGTCACCGCGGTGGCGGCATACCGCATGGAGTTCCGGCGTACCAAGGACCACAAGGCGGCGACGGAGTTCGCCCGCGAGACCGTGTCCAACACGATGGGTGATTATTCGGGTGCCAACGCGGCGCCCATCTTCAATCACCCCGTCGGAAGACTAGCTCTCCAGTTCAAGAAGTACGCGCAGAAAACCTATTTCCTGCTCGGTAAGACTGCGTATCAAGCCCTCAAGGGGAACCCTGAGGCGATGAAGGCGTTCGCTGGTATCATGGGGACCCATGTGCTGCTCGCTGGTGCGCTGGGTCTCCCTCTAGAAGCTGTGAAGGCAGCCTTCCTCGCTGCCCAACTCACCGGCGCTACAGGAAGCAACTATGGTGACTTTGAGCAAATGGTGCGCCGAAACGCCGCGAGCTTGCTGGGCAATGCTGGTGGCCAAATTGCAACTCGCGGCCTGCCTCGTTACCTTGGTGTGGATCTTAGCTCTCGTGTGGGTCTGGAGAACCTCCTCCTACCGATGGGCGAGCTGAAGTCCACCAAGGCAGACGACCTCTTTGCGTACGCCGGGAAGGCCCTAGCCGGGGCCCCGGCAGGCATGATTACCGAGTGGGTGCAGGGCGCTCAGGCGTTCGGCAAGGGCGACTACGCCGAGGCAGCCCGGCTCTGGATGCCGGTCAAGGTGTTCGCCGACACGATCAACGCAGCCCAGAAATACGATCACGGTAAATTGAACCAGACGGGTCGCGAGACCCTGTCGCCCTACTCGGCTGGCGAGGCTGTTACTCGAGCGATCGGGTTCACGCCGGGCCGCGAGGCCGAGACGGGCGAAATGCGTGGGGCGATGTCCCACGACCAGAAGCGCTTTGCCGCCGACCGCAGCGCGCTCCAGCAGAAGTGGGTGCTGGCCACGCCGTCGGACAAGACCTCCATGTGGCGGCAAATCCAAGAGTGGAACCGGGACAAGCCCAAGGATGCGCAGATCACGATGGCGCAGCTTGTCCAGATGCAGCAACGTCGCGCTGCCGAGCCCAAGAGCACTTACCTGAAGGATGGCGTGCGCACCAACAAGCGCGATGACTTCTTGCGCCGCGAGAACAACTTCTATAATATCCAGTAGTTCAACAACGTTACCTTGATAGGTAACTCTGACGAGGGAGAGAACCATGGCTAAAGGCAAGAAGACTTTCGGCAAGCCGTTCCCCGCCGCCAACGCCGGCAAGAAGACGCCGTTCGGTGCGATGCTGGGCGGCCCGTCCAACAAGGCGGGTGCGCCGAAGAACTACGGCAAGAAGGGGAAGTAACCATGCCGCGCACCGGCAAGCATGTCTACGGGCCCTATGAGAAGGCTCACAAGGACGACACTCTGCGTCGGATGAACGCGCGGAACCGCTACGAGAAAAAGCACGGCCAGATCCCGCCGGGCTTCGACCTCGACCACAAGAAGTCGATCAAAGGCGGCGGCTCCGACCGCCCGAGCAATCTCCGTGTGCGCCGGTCAGGCCCTAACCGGGCCGACAAGAGCTACTAGCTCTGGCTAGATAAGCTGGGGTAGCTGGTAGCCGCCCAGCACCTTTACTAGCAGGATGATGCAGAAGATCAGGGCCGCTACCCACAGGCAGTTTATCGCCATGCCGGGTAGCGGCATACCGATCCTCCCGGCAACCCAGATCACAAACCATATCACCGCGGCGATCAACGCCACGTAGAATAAGAACGTCAGTATGGTTATGAGCATGAAAAAACCCCGCAGGAGGCTATCTCCCGCGGGGTTAACGAGTTTGGCTGCCGATCGTTGCTAGTAACGCTTGGGGTTCGCCGGCGCGTGCCGGACACCAGCCGGCGGGGGCTTGGTGGCTTCGGTCGCCTTGCCCTTGGGCTGTACGGCTGCATCCTTGGTGTGCACGCCATGATCGCGGGCGTTGACGCCAGCCGCCTGCTCCTGACGGGCTTCGTCGGTGACAGCCACCGGGTTCGACGGGGCCGTGTCGTGGGTGTGCTGCAGGCGCTCGTCGTTGCTCGGAACGGGCGCGATGACGTCGCGGTTGTCGACGACACTGTCGGCCAGATCCTTGGCCCGCAGGTTGAGCTGATCCATCAGGAGACGGTTGCGGTCGGGGTCGCCGCCGGCGTCGTTGATGAGCAGAGCGATGTTCTGCACGACGAATACCACAGCTTCCTTGGCGCCGGGGCTGCGCTTCGCATCCTGAACGAGCTTGTCGAGGTTAATCATGGTGTAGTCCTCCAGAGGGTCATGGGTGACGAGCACCAACACCCCGCTGGAGGAAAGGTTCCCTAGCTACGGAACTGAGCAAGCGGAGATTTGGACACGCCCTCGGCGTTGCCGATCTCGTCGTTGTCTCGATGGTCGAGCTTGCCCGTGCGCGCCGAGACCCGGCCGGGCGAGCCGCTGTCGTCGGTCGGAGTGAAATGCGCCGTTGGGTGCTTGGGGTACATGAACTCGATCATCGCAAAATTGGCCGCGTCGATCAGGTATTCCGTGTTGCCGGTTTCAGCATACATACGCAAGCGCTTCATCAACGATGCGACCGTGTCCATCTTCGGGGCGCCTTTGGCGACCGGCCCGTACTTGTGGAAGCTGACTTCCATGCGGTTGCGCATACCGGCGATAAAGGTCTCGTCGACTTCAGTGTGTGGAACCATGGTTACCTCCAGAGGTTACTAAAATAAGTGGGCTCACCTTTCCCCAATGTCATTTACGGGAACAGGGCAGGCATCGGTTTGCGCGGGGCGATGTACTGGGGACCCCTATAACGCGCCGACAGGTGAGCTGAAGCTAGCGACCACTATTGCTAGTTCTATGTTCCCAACCCGATCTCTAAATCATCCCCTTCTCGAGCGCCATGCTCTCGGGCACGGTAACCGAGACGTCGTCGCCCTCGTTCGGCTCGTTCTCCTCGAAGGCGCCTTCGTTAATCTGAACAGCCTTCTTGGGGAGCCAGAACTTTACCCCCTCGTGCTTGACGCACACCGCTTCTTCGGTGGCGGTGACGTACTTGCAGTCCAGATCGACCGTGCGTGCCATGGTTACTCCCCCTATAACTCAATGAAGTCTTGGAAGCGCGGGTCTCCGAAATTGAACTCCAGCAATGGCTCTGAAGCTGTCACGAACGCTGTACCCGCACCCAGCCGCCCGCGAATTTCCTGAACACCAAACTGGCTCTCGAGCTGCCGCACGATAAGCGTGGGCGTCATCTGCTCTTTGGTGAGCCACTCCTCGAACGAAGCCTTGGCGATGCGCACCCATTTGTCGGTGTCGCCATACTGGACCTGCACCGCGTTGATCTTCATCGGGTCGGTGCGGGAGATCACCACGCCTGCGCCCTGCGTCGGCGAGGCGACGTTGTAGGCGGGCGGCCTGCCGGGTCCGCGGTGGATCGTGTTGGTGACGATCGAGAAGTTCCTGCGCTTCTCGTTGAGGAACCTCGCCAGATGCGTGAGTACGTTTACCGACACGCTGATGTCCACGGTTGTGGTCTTGCGCTCGCCGCGCATCTTGCCCAGTTCGGTAATCATGAACCTGCGGAGAGCCAGCTCGTCGATCTCCGTGAGCTGCAGCTCGTTGGCGTAGTGCGCGCCGGCGATGATCGTGGTGACCAACGAGAGCCAGAACCGCTCGTCGGCTTGGACCTTGAATTCTTTCTCCAGCTTCGCTTGCAGCTCGCTGACTTCCTTGGCGATCCGATCGTAGTTGTTGCCGAGGAACTGGGCGTACTTGAGGCCGGCCTGCCCATAGTTGTCGTTGAGGTCCGCCGTGATGATCTGGGCAGCCGACACGTCGATCTGCCCGGTTACCCC